>Ga0209229_10000164_pt1 | contig 25531 bp, 36 predicted proteins | sample SanBayMetagenome_FD_187466 | JGI IMG/M metagenome (GOLD analysis project Ga0209229, IMG submission 187466) | Freshwater and sediment microbial communities from dead zone in Sandusky Bay, Ohio, USA (SPAdes) (version 2) | ecosystem: Environmental > Aquatic > Freshwater > Lentic > Sediment... | reverse complement strand
AAGAAGAATGGTATAACTCCATGTCTCTCAACGTGAATGATATTCCTGGTGGTGCACCGCAAATCTGGAAGGCAGTTGCTGATAAGGATGGATTCATCAACTCAAACTATGGTTGGTGCATCTACTCTGCAGATAATACTGTTGCTAATCCCGCTGATGTCAAAGTACAAGATGACGGGTCATTCTTTAATCAGTATAAGTTTGCTAGAAAAGAACTAAAGAAGAACCCAGAATCTCGTCGAGCTATCATGATCTACACTAGGCCATCTATGTGGCTAGACTACAACAAGAATGGTCGCTCTGATTTCATGTGCACCAATGCCGTTCAATATCTAATCCGAAACGGATCACTTAATGCGGTAGTTCAAATGCGCTCTAATGATGCAGTGTTCGGTTACAAAAATGATAGAGCGTGGCAGCACCACGTATTATCAAAGCTGGCTGCAGATCTAGAACTTCCTGTTGGAAATATTATGTGGCAGGTTGGATCTCTGCACGTGTACGCTCGTCACTATCATCTAGTTGATCCAGTAAATTATCCTAAGCAAGCATGAACAAAATCTACCTTTCAAGAAGAAATCTTCTAACCCTACTTAGCAAGCTAGATCGCAAAAAGCAAGGGGATGAAACGTGCTGCACTCTTATTAAGACAGATACTACACACCCAAAATTTGCACAGACGCTCGATGAAGTCTACGTGACAGCCGTAGAAGATGATGATTATTATACCGACAGATCTCCAGGCGTAATTCACCTCTTAGATGAACCAAAATAGTTCTGAGCACCACAATCCAGCTAACGCGATGAATTTCTAAAAAGGAGCGCCATGAAATTATCTTCTCTCAAAGAAATGGCAATACGCAATCCGTTGGGATACGATTTTACTCCTGAGCAATGGGCACATGAAGTGGCCTCTCAGTCAATCGCAAAAGTTGTTAAGCAGATCAACAAGAACAAGTTTATCAAGAAGCTTGATGGCCACAGTGGAACTAAATATTCTTTGTGGGTAGATGGAGAGCTGGTTTCATATAAAAATACTGAGCCATTTATCATTGCTGGAAAAAAGTACATCAGCATTCTGTTCAGTGCTACTGATCCCAGCAAAACCAAAAAAGGATACGCGGCCGAGTTGTCTTGGGAACTTACTCTTTTGCTAGATGATGACCTGTTTGTTGGTGGAGCATTTAGCACCGCAGGAGAATCCTCTGTTGCATCTTTCGCAGAATACTATAAAAAGATGAAGGGTGATTATCCTAGAATGATAGATCGAAAAACCGGCGAAATAGAAAGCTATGATCACCAAAGGCTCATGACTAAACCGAAGCTTGGCTTGATTTACGAAGACTGTTGTTTCTTTGAGGCATATGTTGATGGTCCAGCAGGCAGATCTTGGTTGAATGATAATGTAGATTTTTCAGAACTAACACCTCACAACTAAAACGAAATGAAATACGAAACTCAAGTTGATGCTGCTTTTGAGCGGCTAAAGTTCAGCCCCCGCCCTGGTCAGAGAGAAGCGGTTAAACAGCTTTTCTTTTTCTAAAAACCTTCCATTCATTTTTTGTAGATCCACCAATTCTAGATATTTCAGAAAATGATGAATATGGCATATTCATGATACTGCACCATTCTTTAAGATTAGATGTGGTGCAGATTTCTCCATTTGGAGAAATTAATGTGTAAACATATTTTTGCTGCCCATTACTAGAATTGATTTTTGATACTTCAGATCGTTTTTTTCCTAAAAGACTAGTTGAAATCTTATTTTTGTGTTCAGAACTCAGACCTTTGCCTTTTCTGGTTTGACTAATTTTATTTTTATGATCTGGGGATAATATCCGTCTTTTTTGAGCACGTGACATTTTTTCTAAAGTTTCAACAGTATGCTTTTTACCCAGCAATCCCTTTGAAATTGCCGTTTTATGTTCTTGACTTAAAGTTTTTCCAAGTTGACCCTTTCTAATATTGTCTGAATGATGACTAGAAATTGGAGTTTCTCGAATGGCTTTTTTAAGATGTTCAATAATTCGAGATGATGGTTTATATCTTCTAGAAAGTTTGTTAAAATTAAGCATACATCTAAGAGCAAATAACATTTTGTTTTTGTGAGTTTTATTCTTTACCATTTTGGGTAAAAGTAAATGAAGAACATAGTGCTGACGAAGAGAAACTGCGATTATGTTTGATTCTTCATCCGATCCACCAATAGATTTGGGAATAATATGATGTTTCTCAGTATAAGACACAGTATCTGGATTACATATGATTGAAAAATACCAGCGAGTATATTTAGAATCGTTAAACATTTTTACTCCAAATTACTAATGTAGTTATTTATCAATATGGACAAAAAAACAATTATAAATGAAGCTTTTTCTAACCTAGGATTTATCCCTAGGAATGGTCAGGTTGATGTAGTAGAAAAGATAATTTGCGCATTTGTTGACGAGAAAATGCAAAATGTTATTCTCTCTGCTTCTACTGGCACAGGAAAAAGCATTATTGGTGCCGTTTGCGCCGAGGCACTTAGTATGATAAATTCTAATAATCACGGAATAAAATCTAGCATTAGTTTAGTTTCAACGAATACTTTATTAAAACAATACAGTTCTACCTTTGAAAAACTTTCTAATGGTAGCAAGTACATCATGATTAAGGGAGCGAGCAACTATGGCTGTTCTGCTCTAACAACTCCTGAAAACGAAGAAAATGCTGAGGCCTGTGCATGGTATACAATGGTGCAATCAGGATCAGAGTTTGAGGATGTAATTGCTAACCACTGCAACAAGTGCGAGTACCTTGCAGTAAAAAAGAAAAAGAATACGGTGAGACATCTAACGACAAACTATTCGTATTTCTTTATCGATAGAATGTACACGGGTAAGTTTGAAGATAGAGACCTTTTAATATGGGACGAGGCACACCTGGTTAATGATCTTTTCAGTGAGCATAATGCTATCTATTTTTCACAGAAGAGAATCCAAGCAATGGCTGAGGAAATAGCAGAAACCGTTAGGCTAACTGATATAGAAATAGCAAAGACATTAACCAGCATAGCATCTGACTGTGCCAAAAAAGATAAGATTAATGAGAAAAATTATGATGCTTACCTTAGAGCGCTTCATAAAGTTTATTCTTATGCTAAGGAGCAGGGCACTATAGCAGGAGAAAGAGCTCTTAGATCTGGTGATATGGGTAAATACACCAAGCTATCACGATTCACTAAGAAATATGAAGGTCTAGTGTGCAAGATAGATGATCTATTTAAGTATGGATATGAGCACGTCTTCGAATACAAAGAAGATGAAGCAGCAGTATCGGTTAAACCAGTATTTGTTGGCACGATGATGGAAGCGCTGCAATGCTCCACGCATAACCTCTTTATGTCAGCGACAGTGAGCGCAGATTTTCTTTCTAAAACTCTTAAGCTAGATACAGAAAAAACAAAGTTCATACGGCTTGACCCTACTTTTCCTAAGGAAAATAAAGAAGTAGTTTTCTTTGACCCGTTATCACTTAGCTATACTTCTCTACAGAATCCCGATACAGTAAAGCAGCTTAGAAAGAATGTATACAAGATTGTTAAAAAACACGTTGACGAAGGTGAGCGAGGAATTATTCTTGCGCCTAGCTTTAAACTTCAGCAAGAAATAGTTGCAGAAATTTTGCCACTTTATAAGGCAGGAAAGTTTACACTATTCGAGCATCGCCAGGGAGAAAAACTAGAGAATGTACTTGCATCATTCAAGCACTTTAAAGATGGACCAGCTGTTCTTATTTCTCCGGCTATGTTTGAAGGAATTGACCTACCGGGTGACCTTTCCAGGTTTCAAATTTTAGTGAAGGCACCTTTCCCATCATTAGCTGATAAGCGAATGAAGTTCATACTTGATAGACATCCTGATCTTTATAACATCATTACGATCATGAAGATGGTGCAGGGAGCTGGCAGATCTGTGAGATCTGCGGATGACCACGCTGTTACTTATTGCCTAGATGCAAATGCGCAGCGTCTCTTTAATTCTTCACAGAATATCTGGAAGAATGAATTTAACCTAAGGTTTACAAAATTCTTATGAGGTGTTAAAATGTGGATAGTTAAATTGGAAGAAGACGGTGATGATCTGTTGTTGCCTATACCGCAAGAAATAATGGATCAACTAAATCTAAACATAGGAGATACTTTGGTATTTTCTTTAGATGAAAATACTAAAACGGCAACTTTGACAAAAGGAGATAAACATGAGTAACACATATCAAATTGATCTAAATGAAGACCAGTTTTTATTGCTAGGAAGATTATTGTCACAGGTACGTCTAGGAGCAAACACGCGCTTTTCAGATGCGGCATTTGATCTATGCAGTGAGTTTGAAAATATTGACAGTGAGCTCTTTAATTCATGTTATACTGAAGTAGAATTAACTATAACCGTTGATGGATATAACGGAAACCAGATTCTTACTCTTGATGGAGATGAAGCAGTCTTCGAGGTTTAACATGCGTAGATCTTTTATTATCGAGGGAATTGATCGTCTTGGGAAGTCAACACTAATTGAAGGCATCCAGAACAGACTAGGATATTTCCAGGTAATCCATTACCAAAAGCCAAAGGTTCTTGAATGCTATGAACATCAATATGGTACAGATTCTAAAAAGATGTATCAAATTGCTGCGTTCAGAAGCATGTTCAACATATTAAATTCAGATGCACGTATTATACTTGATCGTGCGCACCTTGGAGAAATGGTTTACGCACCCATTTATCGTGGTTATTCTGGTTCCTATGTTTTTGATCTTGAGCGTAGCTATGCTGCTTTTAGTCGTCTTGATCATGTTAGGATGATTCTTCTCACAGAAAACTTTGATATCAGCACGCACTTTGTTGATGATGGAGAATCATTTGATGCATCAAAGAGAAAGGAAGAGCAGAACCTATTCATAGAAGCTTTCAACAAGTCAATCATCAAGGATAAGAAAATTATCTGTGTGACCAGTGAAGATGGGAACTTTAGATGTACTGAGGATATTTTGGAAGAAGCAATATCATGAAAGTAGCAGTTATTAAGCTTGGATCAAGAATTTCGTTTAATGCAAACGATACCTCTGGTGCTAATGGTGAAGCGAGAAGCATCTGCAAGATGCTTAAGCTTGGTGGCGCTGATGTTCACATCTTTACGAAAATTCTGAAGAAGGACAACTTAGTTGCTGATTACCATTGGCATAACATTGAAGAAGATCACATGATGCTTGGTGCGTTTGACGCTCTTGTGGTTCTAAACGGCAACGTGAACTTTTTTGGTGGTGCTGAAGATAAAGAGCAACTATTAAATTACAAGATAATCAATAACTTCTATGGACCAGTGTTTTACCTACTATGTGATCCAGAGCTCACATTGAAGCAAGTATGGCCCTCTGTATCTAAGAAGTCATGGGCTAGCAATTGGACAGAGCAGATGCTTGGCATCACTCGCAAAGACATCATCTATGTTTCTCAGCCATATGATGTTGAGAAGGTTCTTGGTGATCTAAAGAAGAATGAAGTAATCCCTTCTAAGATTGTGCACTTTCCATTTGAAAAGTTTCCATGTCTGAATTCACGGATTCCCTTTAATTCCACTCCTGAGGTTGACCTATCATATGGTGGGACTATGCGCGGTGGTAAGCGTGAAAAGAAGATGATTAAGTATTACTTTGGACACCCGGATGATATTACAGTTGAGATGTTTGGCAAAATTTCTCAAGAAGATTTTGATCTCGTGAAATTCTCGTCTCCTCGGCCACCGATATTTACTGGGCCCGTAAAATATGATGAGATGCTGCCTAAAATGAACAGGGCTATGGCTCACTGTGTCATAGGAGATCCTTGGTATGAGCAGATCAATGATATTCCGCAAAGACTATATGAAAGTATCTGGTCTTCGGTTATTACTTTTGTTGATGCTGATATGGACAAACTTAGGCGTGTTTATGGCGTTGATAAAAATCTCGCAGATTTTCTCTATGTAAATGATAGGCAAGAATTATCAGAAAAAATTCAACTGTTGAAAAATGATCCCACTATAAGAAAGCAAATTCTACAGGATCAAATAAAAGCAGTAGGATTTGATTCTAAAGCGTACTGTGAATCATTCGTAAATCTGATTAAAGATCTATCAGAATCCCGTAAATAAAACGGGCCCGGAACTAGGGCGTTTTATAGGAGACAATTATGAATATAGTTATATTGGCAGGTGGAACCGGATCAATAGCGCTCCAAACAGGGCTATACAATCTGCTCGATAACCCTATTGACGGGATTAACACCAAGGTCATAGTTAACGCATATGATAATGGCCTAAGCACCGGCGCTGTGCGCAAGGTGTGTGATGGTAAAATTCTAGGACCATCAGATGTTCGTAAAAATCAAACGACGCGGCTAAAGTTAGAGAATCCTTTGTCACCTTGGAATAAATTTTTGGATATTCGTTTCACGAGCGAATCATCCAAGGCACAGGGCTTCTGCATCAAAGCAATTGATGAATTGGGAGATAAACTTGGATTAGAAAGTGCACTAGAGAAGATGACACTTCTAAAAGAAGCCGTTGAAACGTTCTTCTCTATACCGGTAGCGACGAAGATTGACTACACGGACTTTTCTTTAGCTAACATCATCTATGCTGGATTTGCTAGTGCAAATAGAAACTCTATGAGAGAGGCAGCTAGAATTATGGCTAACCTAATGGGGATCAATGATAATGTAATCATTAATGATGATACGTCCATGTTCCTTGGGGCTATTACCAAAAGTGGGGCGCGAGTAACAGATGAAGGTGACATCGTCTCTTGGGGAAATATGGATGATCCCTTCGTTGATGTGTTCTTCGTAGATTCAGCAGGAAATGAAGTTAGACCTATTCTTTGTCACGAAGCGCGGGCAGCTATTCTAGATGCTGACCTTATAATCCTTTCATCTGGCACGCAGTGGTCATCGCTAATTCCAACCTATGCATCAATTGGCTTCAGAGAAGCAGTTCAGCAAAGTAAGGCAAAGGTCATAATGGTGATGAATCGTGAACCAGATAAAGATTCACCCGGGCAGACAGCAAGCGACATTGTGCGACTGATTGTTCCTAAATACTTCAGTGAGAAAAGAGTTAATCTTGTTGTAGATGTAGGTGGCCACCCACAGATGTCTGTAATTGACGAAAGTGCGTCCGCTCTTCTCAAATCGGTCACGACATTCAAAAGCTATAATGAATCATCAAAGCATGAGCCTGAAGATCTTTTTAAAGCAATTTCTAGAGCGTACTTTCTAGATTATCTAGACAGTGCGCACTTCATGTTTGACTATGATGATACTTTGGTTGGTAGGGGTAACTACCAGAAAAAGGCATCTGAGCTAAACAAGAAAATGCTTTGTGAGCTAAAGAATAGATCAAGCGTCTCAGTATGCACTGGAAACAGCATCAAGGCAGTATCTCTTAGGATTCAATATAGTCTAGGTTTCAATACTTGGGGAACTGACGCAGTTAAACCACTAACAGTTTATGCTGATGGTGGTATTAATGAGTATTCATATAATACCCTAAGTCATCTGGATTCTGATGATGGTGTTAAACCAAACTTCGTTAGATGTATCAATGAATCATGCTTAATTGATTATGATACCGCTAATCTAATCATCAAGAATTTACTAGAAAGCGGATTTCAATACTCTAAGATAGAGAATCGTGGCAATGCAATGATCTGTATCAAACCAATCAATGAAGAATACAGGGAAATTGCTATCAATCTAATAAAGCACGTTCTTGAAAAATTGCAGCTCAACACCCTAGTTGTTAAACCAACAGGTAGAACAACTATTGAGATACATAATCGGGTGCTATCAAAGCAGGATGCAGTTAAACACGTACTTAAAAGCAGGGTAAAATCTATTACATATGTTGGTGATGAACTTGAAACTGGAAATGATTGGCCTGTTGCTCAGCTGAATGATGACAGAGTAAAGTGCTTGAAAGTGAGGGATCCAGCAGAAACTGCATTTTTCCTAACAACCGTAATTCACTCAAAAAATGAATACTGATCTTTTTATTATTGCCGCAGGTAAGGGATCAAGGATGGGCGGAAATATCCCTAAGGCCCTAGTTCCTATTACAGACATACCAAACTTAACTACAACGCTGCAGCAAATTGGACACAAATTTAATAATATTTTTATTATCATAAATGAACTGATTACTGAACAGTGGGATCAATATAGAAGGGAAACAGAAAAATTATTTCCAACTCTAATTGATAACACGCGTGTTTACTTTGTGCCAATTAAATCTGGCCTAGGAGATGGGCATGCCGTTATGCGGGGGCTTAAAAGAGCTACTGATTATTCAGTAGTTAGCGATGATATAGTTATTTGCTGGGGTGATGTTTTTCTGCCTTTTTGCCAAACGGTTGATGAATTACTTAGTAAGAGGTATGCAGGAAATCATATCTCAGGATTCATTCCTGCTGTACGTAAGGATAATCCTTATGTTACACTTTTGGTGGATGAGCATATGTCGTGCATGTCTGCAGATTTTTCAAAATATGGAGAAAATCATCCATCAGGATTCCATGATCAATCTATTTTTAGATTTGATAAAAAAGTTATTCTCAATGCCCTGTTCAACTTACATACGTGTTTTTGGAAGAATGGGAGATATATAACCCCTGGAGGAGAGCTTTCTCTTCTTCATGCATTTCATATATTGCACAACACCGAGCGGCCAGCTCAGGTGTATGAAACTGATTACCCAACCAGGAGCTTCAACACACCAGAAGAAGTTGCACTGATTCAAGAGGAGATAAAGCAAAAATGGCTAATAGCAAACCAGTTCTAGTAACATTAACCGCACCATCTTGCGCAGGAAAATCATATCTTTTTAATTACATTAGAGATGTGGCTAAACTGCCATGTCTTATATCTACAACAACGCGGCAGCCAAGAATGGGAGAAGAAGAAGGAGTTGACTATTACTTCATCGATGAAGACTTCTCTAAAGCTCTTGAAAAGAGCGATCAGTTTGCAGAGCTTGCTACTTATCGTGGCATTCGATATGGTGTCACAAAGGATGAATTTCAACAGAAGCTTTCTCATGGTGTTGCATTCCTGATTGTTGAACCATCTGGCATAGATAATTATGTTAAGCCTGCGTTGGATGCCGGGGCTATTCACCTTAAGTACTACATTCATACCGACATGGATGTTAGGCTTGAAAGATTTAAGAAACGCATTCTATCAGATGTTACTACTGCTTCAGAAGCACACGCGAATCTAAAAAGAATGGGTAAACAATCAAATACAATAGAGAAGACTTTATTTAGCCATATTGATAGGCTCGTGAGCATGTATACAGAAGAAAAAAATTGGTTTGCTTCTGTGCAGTGGGATAGAGTACTTTTTGGTGTTGATTTACCAGAAAATAATCTGAATATTATTCTTGAAGACATCAAGAAAATTTCAGGAAGATGACTGAGCAACAACAGATAGAATAGGACGTAAATATAATGTCAAACGATCAAACACAAATGCAAAACACAACTGATCCAACTTTTTGGCCCGCCGATATCCAAGACATGCATACTAAGTTCAAGGTGAATGAGGTCGTGCAGGGGCTAAGCAATGAGCAGCTTAAGTCTTATCTAAAATTCCGCTTGGACATGGTTCAAGAAGAAGTATCAGAAGCCCATAAGGCATTCGCTGACAAAGATGCAGATGGTGTCGTAGACGCACTAATTGATTGCATCGTTTTTGCAATAGGAACGTTAGATGCCTTTAATATTGATGCTTACACCGCATGGAATAAAGTTCATTGCGCAAACATGGTTAAGCAACCGGGCGTAAAGCCAGGAAGGCCAAACCCATATGGATTTCCAGATCTAATTAAGCCAGAGGGATGGACAGCACCTTCTCATCATGATAATGTAGGTTTACTACCTAGGGCACTTAAGGATTGAGACATGGTGTCTCAAACTAAGAGAACAAGTTCTCTTAGCATTTTTTGTTGTATAGGAGATAATACAAATGACTACTTCAAAGACACTCGCTGCAGTTCAGCGCACCAAGCAATATCAGTCACTTCTAGCTGCTGGCCTAAAGCTAGTTTCTACAGAGCGCCAGCTCCAAAATGGAACTCTAGCATTCAGTGGAAAGATTAAGGCTGGCCGCAAGACAATTCGTCCAGTCTACTCTGTCACCGCTAATGGTGCTGTTATCAGCAATGAATTCGTCGCTCGCCGAGTTAATGCAGAAACGCCAATGGCTGTTTACCGCCAAGGACTTCAGGCAGTTTCAGAAATTCTATCAAAGCGCGTAGCTTCTTGATCGAGTTGGGGGTGATTTAAAATCACCCCCGCTTTCACTAAAACGGAGGGCCCTATGAAATTTTATGGAGAGGCTGATCTTGTTCATAACAGGATCTTAAATGCTGAACTTTCGGATAATGTAACCGTATCACCGTTACCAAATTTTCCCACAGCATATGGTGTAGGCCATATCGCTTTCGTAGAAGATGTTTTGTATATTTGCGTGTCAACGACTCCCGTTGACATATGGGCTCCTCTAACAAGAGAACTCACTGCTTATACTCATACACAGTCTTCTAGTTCAGCAACGTGGAATGTTCAGCATGATCTGAATACCACTGATATAACAGTGATGGTTTATGATAGCACTAACCACGTTATTATTCCAGATTCAATTAGAACGACTGGCGTAAACACGATGGAATTGGGATTTTCTACAGCTATCACCGGTAAAGCTGTAATAGTAACTGGTAGCATCGATGGACCAGTTCGTAAAACACCAGATGGAAACATTATTGTAGATTGGTCTAATGTTAATAATAAGCCATCTTTCTCTACAGTGGCAACGTCTGGAAACTTCAGCGACCTGTCTAATATTCCGACACTTAACAATATATTTGTCGTTGCTAAGAATGGCAATGATACAACCGGAAACGGTTCTTTTAATAAGCCATTTGCCACTATTCAGAAGGCGCATGATTATGCTGAAGCAAATGTTAGTACCACTCAGGGTGTAACTGTTTTGATTATGCCAGGTACTTACACTGAAGCACTTGCTATAACACGTCCTAGGACAGCATTTGTTGGATATGCTGGTTTTGAATGGGGCACTATTATTCAAACTCCAGTAACTATTACTCCCTCAAGAAGAGTAGCCCATCCAGGAAATAATCCGTTCTCATTTGAAAACATCTTTTTTAATGTGGGTACAGGACAAAATGCTCTTACATATACGGGAAGTTCATTTAGTGGAATGCTTAATCTTGATAGAGTTAGGATTTATACAACAAACGGTAAGGGTGTTGTTATGAATAACACTGCTCAAGATCTTGATGCTACCGTCGGCTCACCAAACAACAGGATGCGGTGGAGAAATGTAGACATTCAAACCAATAATGGTAACCAAAATACTATTGAACTACAAAATGTGTATGGTACGATTGACGATGCATACTTATACTCTGGAACAGCACAAGCTGCTATTCTAGGATTAGCGTCAAATGTGACATTTACGAATACGTCATTTGAGGCTGGCGGCGCGAAAGTAGCATCAGTTTCTTCTGGTGGCACGATGCTAGTACGAGGTAGTTCTTTCCGTAACACACAGAATGACGGAGATGGAGTAGACGTTGCAACCAGTGCGTATTTTGTTGCAGTAGAAACAACTTTTGCGCATTCTACCACAGCAACTAACTCTGGTTTTGCTATTAAGGGTGTAGCGGGCTCAGTAATCATTTATGGTTACCTAACCTTCCTTAACACTAATCCAGCTAACGCGGTTATTAACAACAGAGTTAGCTCTGCAGCAACAAGGATTCCTGCTACTACTACTGTAACTGCGGCTTAAAATTTCCTTGCTATTAAGGGGGGATCTATTTAATAGATCCCCCCTTATTTTTATATTTGTAAAGGCTAACTAATAAATAAAAACTATAAACTTGGGAGATCTGAAAATGAAAATAATAGATTTATTTGAAGCACAGATAAGCAGTTCTAAGGTTCATCTTGCTATGGAAAAGATGATTTCTTTCTTGCAGAAAAAGTTAGGTGTAAAGCTTATCAAGATACCTGGAGTAGAGCATTTTCATAATAGTGATTCCCATGGATATGGTTATAGGTATGTTTTTTCAGGTTCAACTCACTGCATTAGATTTAATTGGAAGTCAGAACCATCTGCTGGAAAATCTGCAGAAATAACTTCAATAGATGTTTTCCATGGAAAACATGATCCATCTTTCAGCATTCATACCCAAGGAATTTCTTTAGTTAAGTCATTACCCGCACTCGTTACTATTTTAAAATCGCCAACTATAGGTAGAATGACTGTATTTCCTGTAGATCCTGAAGAAGCAACAGAATCAGCGGTCATGGAAGCAAAGCGTGATGATTTCACGGCAGAGCAAGCACTGAATGATTTCATGAAAAAGCTTATTTCGGGGCATACATTTACTCGCTCTGAATTTATTGGCACATATCATATTGTTAATGTGGGTATCTTTGACACTATTTTTAAGAGCTTTGCCGATAAATTTCAAATTGACGCAAAGAGAATCGCAATTAAGCCAGGCGTAAGCATTGATCAGCTAAAGGATTCTATTCTTTCTAAAGCAGGAGTTATTGAAGTAACGGCCGGCGGTACTAAAGAAGTTTACTTAAAGACAAAGCAAGAAGAACAAGTAGAATCATCTTCATCTGAAAGAGTGCCTTATGGTGATGTTCTTGAGCACCTAGAAGGACTAGTGACTGGCATCGTTAAGGGTGCGTTTAACGCGTTGTTCGTTGCAGGAAAAGGTGGTACTGGTAAGACTCAGACCGTTGAGAACGTTTTGGGATCCCACGGATTATCAGATGGAAACGGATATTTTAAGAATACTGGATCAGCTTCAGCAGCTGGTGTGTATACGCTTCTCTATCATCACAGAAATGACATCATCGTGTTCGACGATTCAGACGGTGCGCTAGCAGATCAAGATGCTCGCAATATTATTAAAGCAGCAACTGACACAAAGAAAATTAGAAAACTTGTGTGGAATAAGAAGTCATCGTTTATATTTGATCCAGATGCTGAAGATCCTGAAGTATATGAAGATGATTTGAGCATGGCTCCTAAGTTCTTTGACTTTAAGGGAAGAATTATTTTCATCTCAAATCTACCTCTTAATAAGCTAGACCCTGATGGTGCTCTTCGCACGCGTGCTTTCGTCATTAACGTTGATCCAACAGATGAAGAGCTCTTCGAATACATGGAAAAGATTCTAGATGATATTAAGCTTGAGGAAGGTCTTTCACTTTCAGCATCAGAGCGCAGAGATGTTATGAAGGTAGTTAAAACTTCTAAGCGCAAGGGAGATGTTTCCCTCCGTAAGCTTGTTCGTGCGCTCAACTTAGCTGCATCGGGAGCTCCCAACTGGGAAAAACTCGTGGAGTTATACGCCTAGAAATCAGGTTATAAATTAGCATCACTTTTTGTATCTGGGAAAATATGAAAGTATACGAGCTCCTTCAAGAAGGTGGATGGGCTACCACCAAAACTCAGGGAAGCCAGCCCACACCAAAAACGGTGAAGGAGATAACTCCTTTCCTAAAGAAGTTTGAAAGCGACTTCAACGCGTTCTTGAAAAAGAAGAACTACCTTCCTATCAAGTTTGGAAGCTTTGTTGGTTCATCTAAGTATTGGGAAAGAGATTTAAAGGAAAATCCTGAAAAAGAATATGGTGACATTGACGTCATATTTGTTATTCCTAGAATTGAAGGCGTTTCCGAGAACAAGAACTCAACAATCTATCAAGACCTTATTGCAGAATTTACGCACGAGAAAAAGCCATCATACTTGGTAGATGATCCAGACAGAGTAGGTCAAAATTTAATAGTCAATCTTGGGGATGAAGTTCACCAAGTAGATCTAGTCAAATCATTCCCGCATACTGAGGATTGGACAACACATAGAATGACACCACAGCACAAGCTCAAGGGATCATTCATGGGATTTCTCTATACAGCATTAGCAGAAGTGTTGAACCTAAGCATGGGTGGAAATGGTGTTATGGCCAAGCACATTGGTGATGAGATTGTTTCATTCAAGAAGCAGAAGGTTGACCGTGTAGACACTATCTCTCTTGATCCAGGCAATTTTGCGCGTCACATTTTTGATTACTTCTATAACCGCTCTCATGAAGGCCATGATAAGCCTAAAATTTCAGCTCTTCTAAAGTCACATCCGGGAATAAACAGAGATGAAATTGCCTTTAAGGATTTAGCAAATGCAGTAAAGGGACTAGGTCAGTCATTTGAAATGAACGGAATGTACGGTAAAGGTGACCTTAAGAACATCAAGAACTATGATGACTTTATCTCTCAAATAAAGAAGGCCTATTTAGATAAAGCACACGCCGGAACTCTAGCAACCAAGTTTGAAAAGGCTTCAACTGAAAAGTCTAAGCAACGAGCAGAAGAAACCAAGGAACTGCTCAGAACGATGCCAGAGCAACTGCTAAAACTGCTGTAAACTGTTACAAAAAAGATACAAATTAACTGTTTACTTTTACCAGGTTGATGGTATAATAGCCTTATCGATTGAATAACTGAGGTTGCTATGCTTAGCTCGAAAGCTGTGGAAGTAAAGGTCGGCGATGTGATTCGTAGCCTTGACTTTGCTGGACGTTCGGACTGCTACATGATCGGCCAGGTTCTTGAAATCAAGGACGGGATGATTACTTGCCAAGGTGTGAGCCAGGTGACCGAGGGCAGGGCTTCTAGCTCCGACCGAGTGTTCATTACCCCGCTTGAGGGCGGTCACTTCATGGACCAGCTGCATCCGGGTCGAATCACCGTTCTGTAAAACAACTGTTTACATTCTACAGGTTCATGGTATAATACCATCATGGACAACCAAATCAAAAAGCGGAAGCGTCGTTCTGATCGTCGTCACATCGTGTACGTGCTGTCAAACGTGATAACGAACGAGCAATACGTCGGTATTGCCGTCTGCGTAGATCGCTCGGGCAAGGAAACGCTAGCTGCTCGCTGGAGCCGCCATGTTGGTCGTGCCTTCAACCAAGGAAAGAACTGGGCTCTCTGCGAATCCATTCGCGAGTACGGTCCCGGTGCCTTCGTTCCATACATCTTCGAGTTTGTCCGCGGCAAGGCTGAAGCGCATGCCCGCGAGACTGAACTACGCAAGACTGGTCAATTCACCCTGAACACGGTGTAATCATGAAAGCACTTGTTATTGGCGGATATCCTGAATTTGTTGGAACTATCGTTGATGCATACCCAGCAGATACTTTTTACGATAGTGAAACAGGACAGACAATTCCTCTTTACAGAACATCTCCCAGTATATTCTTAAAAGGATTAAAGTGCTTTTTCCAAGAATCGCATCTTTCATTCTTTCCCGCAACGGATAGTATGTGCAATAAATCAAAACTTTAAGCAGCACACGCGTGACTATTAAATCAATGTCAAAAAACAATTTTATTTCTATTAAATTCTCAACACACGGAGATGTAGCATGAAGCGTATTCGTTTCTATGAAGATGATGCTGAAACCTTTATTCCTATTAGGAAGGGGTTAAACCCTAAGCGGCAAGTGCCAGTTGATGAAGAGTTTACGCGCAAGGATAAGAAACGCGATGTTAGGCGAAATAAGCGCAATTATGATTTTTTTGAAAGTACGGGAAAGCAATGACACAAGAAAATTCTGATAGTTTTTCAGTTGTCAACTATGACAAAGTTGCTAGCTCTCCAGCATTCCACCCGATTACACGTATGACGGCGCTAATGCTTCAGAAAAATTCGTACATGACCCTAGCAGATTTTTTTAATGGTCTGTCTGATAAAGATATTGCAGATCTCTGTGAAATGGTAAATGATTGTGAAGTAGATGATTTTGCAGCAAAGAATCTTGCCATTTTGAGTGAAATGCTTTCAAGCGCTGAAGGACTTGCGTCTGATAGTATTGAAAAATCTATCAAAAATATCAATTCTCTATGCATTTTTATTACTTGTGTATCTTTGGCCCGTAAAGGTTTAGTCGAGGCAATGCTTGAAAATATGTCTTTTGGAGAAGACATGGATCATGAAACAATTGTAAAAAAGCTGTAAATCTGTATCATTTCTGTAACAGAAACTGAGAAACCAATAAATTTTACAATTTTTCTCAGTTTCTCTCAAAAAACTGTGTACTTTCTCCAGATTATTGGTATAATAGCCTTATCGATTGACTAACTGAGGAATTTTTAATGTCGAACGTTGCAATCCTCTCCTTTGATTCTCGGATGAACAAGTGGACGGCTACCCACGCGGGCAAGATTCTGGCCGCGTCTCCCAACAAGGAATATGTGGTTGGTAATATCAGGGCCGGCCGCTGCACTAAGGCAAATCAAATGCGTGTAACTGATGTTCGTGAAGTCGGAACCACTGAGGTCAATGCTGAAACTGGCAAGACGGAAAAAGTAGATCGCTTCGGCATCAACGAGCGCTTTGACTTTCTCACTGACTTTGTTAACATGGTTGCCGATCGGACTTCTCCTTCCCTGCTTGTAACCGGTGAAGGTGGTCTTGGCAAGACCTTCACCGTTAATAAGTCACTCAAGGATGCAGGTCTCATCAACTCAGCTGATGCTATCGGCCTGGGTCATGATGACAACCTCTTCGAAAGTCAGTCTCGCAAGATCTACACGGTGGTCAAGGGGTACTCTACCGCGAAGGGTCTGTACCGGACTCTCTACGAAAATCGCAACCGCATCGTGGTCTTTGATGACTGTGACAGCGTTCTCCGCGATCCGGTAGCTCTCAATCTTCTCAAGGGAGCACTGGATTCCTATGACAAGCGGGTGATTTCCTGGAATGCTGAATCGTTCGGTGACGATGATCTGCCTCGATCGTTCGAGTTCAAGGGTGGTGTCATCTTTATCTCGAACCTTCCCATCTTCAAGGTTGATCAGGCAGTACGCAGTCGTGCGATCTGCGTGGATCTCTCGATGACGACTGTGCAAAAGATTGAGCGCATGAGCGTCATTATCAAGGGTGACGACTTCCTTCCCGAGTATGACATGACTGTCAAGCAGAATGCTCTCGAGTTCCTCTGCGAGATGAAGGACGAAGCCCGCGAGCTCAGCCTCCGCACTCTGATCTCGGTCACGAAGGTGGCTGGTCGAGGCGGTGATAACTGGAAGCGTCGCGCTGAGTACCTGCTAACAGCTGTTTGATTGCTGTAAATTGGAGTAGATACATCATGATGAAAAAGGTAGTCGTCAAGAATCCTAATTTTCCAAACGATGAATCGAAAGCCAAAGTGCTGTCAGATGAACAACTAGAAATCGTCTATGATTATGTCATTATGTGCCGTAATGAAAATCAGGGGCGAGGTAAGCCTAAAGATTCTAAGATAATCAGAATGCTGGAAGAAGCTGGCATTCCGATCAAGTTCGACTGAGGAGATGAAGATGATTGGAGTCTACCTTCTTATGGTTGAATATGAAAATGGAGAAAAATGGCTAGTGACTGACACTGAAAACAAGCTGGTAATAGCAAAAAAAGAAAATGCTCACCTTCTTGCAAGAATCGGGCAGTCAATGTTAGATGATGAATCACTTACAGTTGTTGGGTATCAACTTCTATGCACAGCCGAGGAACCAGTACGAAAGAGTAACTACGCGCAGTTGTAAATAATAATTCCCTGCAATCTAGTAGATATTTTAATGTCACCGTATTCTAGCTTCGCTAGAGTGGTGACATTTTTTCTTGAGTGCCATATATCGCAAGAGTAACTTTCTGGTCTGACTGACCCAGACAGCGCACATACTGAAGAATTCAAGTTATTAAAATAGGTTATGTTTACAGAACCACAGTATCCATCAGATGATACTGACATAAGGGGGATTCCCTCAATCATAACATGGCTCGATGTTTTTCCTTTGCCTCTTTCCATCTGCACTACTTGCAGATCAAACGCGGCATGGACTAAACTTCCTATTTTTGAGTAGTTAGCATAAAGAATTTTGCACGTAATGGCCCCACCTTCTGGGCCGCTTATTAATTTTGGCTGCCATACACCCTCTTCAATTATGGACCTTAAGTTTATGGTCAGTTCGCCGTCATTAGAAATATCTAAGTGATTGCCAATTTTTACTAAACCACATTCATCTCTAGTTGCAACTTTTTGGGAATTAATATAAGCCATTTGACTTACCTTAAATTATTCTCCACTGGCCAGCTCTAAAAACCACGCTTACGCTCTGGTATGGAACGCTGATGATGTAATTGAGCTTACCATCAATCTGTTCTCCTGCTACTGGCAGAATAGTAATCTTACCACTACCTTGGCCATACTCATCCTTTATCGTATAAACCCTACCATTTACTCCAGCAGGAAGACTTATAGTAATAGCGGCGACACTGCTAACACCAATATATTCATCAGTTGCCGTAGCAGTATAGTTAGTAGAAGTACCATATACAGATATAAGATCTGCGCCTGATGAAGAGATCGTGATGTTCCCTGTAGAAGCGCTAAGAGTAATGCCAGCTCCAGCCGTTAAGCTTAGGACACCAGTATTGACAATGTTAAACCCTGCAGTTGGGCCACCTTCTGAAACATCTGTTATAGAAATTCCTGCACCAGCAGCTGGTATGATTGTTGTTATTACAGACTTAGAATCCAGTGTAAGTGAAGTTGATGCTTCTACAGAGGCAAATACAACAGATGCTGTTGTAGATATATCTTGAGGTATAGAAATAATTCCGTCAACATTTACATCTATGTTGTTTCCAATTTGCACCACGCCATATGAAATTTTTGAGGCTGGTTGGCTTAAATATGACATGTTAGTTTCTCCTTTTTATATTACGTGCCAATTATTACCTTGACTTATTAAGTTCACACACTCATATGGAACAGTAAGAACATATGTTGGCGCACCATCAATAGTGCTAGCGCCCTGTGCGATTATTGTTATTTTTTTATTTCCTATTGGGGGTCCCATATCAACTTTTATAATCAGGTGAAAACAATCATCAGGATTTTCTGGCAAGTATATCTTTACTGGTCCCACTGCTTTGATACCTATGTAGTAGTCACTTTCTTGAACAAAATAATCTTCATCTACTACAATAGCGCTGCATTTTTGACACGCATTCGGAAACGTAACTGATATAACTCCATCAGGCGTTATATCAATGTTGTCACCTATTTGAACTACACCAAGTTCAGTTTTTGATGCAATGTTAGCATCAATGTTTACTTGAAGCACCCCCGCTGGATCTAGGGGAGTGGGTGGTGGATTTTGTGAAAGCGCTCTCCCAGCAATAACAGTATTTGGTGGTCTTATGTATGCCATGACTCACCTCACACTTGTATAAGAATAGCGCGAGCGCATGGTGCCTCAGGCTGAAGTGGTGGACCCACCTGCGCTGGCACTGTCAATAGTCGCAGGTTAACATCTAACGATGTCCATACTATCTGTAAATTATCACCGGCATTTAGAGATATTAGATATGACCATCCCGCTAAGAGCACGGCATTGTTAAATACCAAGCTAAGCGTAGTTTTAGAATCTGCGACATTCGATCCATTTCTGCGCAGCCACACATCTACAAAATCTGTTCCTGCATCAGTTTTGTCAAACTGAAATGTGAATTGAAGATTAAAGGTACCACCACCGGCTACTGTTATTTGATTTCCGCCTACTATAGAAACACCAGATGAAATTGCAGTAGAATTGAATCCAACTGTGTTGATGGCATTTGCTACAGGATTTGTCTGTATGGTAGTATCATAAAAATATCCGTTTGCTAAACCACCACCTGAAGTTGATACTATTCCATTTGAGACAGAAAGTCCGGTTCCTACTTGCATTACACCAGGCCGCGTTGTAGTTGCTAATGGTTCTTGGTATGCCATTTTAGTAAACGTTCCATTCTGTGCCATTAAAGATAAAGTTTAACGCGCCATAGTCAGTGTTTATGAGTGCTGAATTTGTTCCATCTATAGTAACTGCACCACCAGAAACAGTTACTGTGACATTGTTTGTTGATGCATTTCCGGATACATCCTTGACAATATAAACTGTTCCTGTTGAAGGTGCAGATGGAAGAACGATAGAACTTGCACCTGCAACATTTATTGCGAGCATGTAATCCGTGCTCAGTATGGTATAAGGAGTAGTTGTTACATTAGTTACCGGAACAATTAGGGAGCCAGCCGCGCCAGTCGGACCTGTAACCCCATCTAATCCAGTAGGGCCAATAGGGCCCGTGGGTCCATCTAATCCATTTGCACCGGCGGGGCCAGTTACTCCATCTAATCCACCTGCACCTGTAGGTCCAGTTGCACCCACATCACCAGTTGGACCAGTGGGACCAGTGGGGCCATCTGAAGGTCCAGTCGGACCTGTTACTCCTGGGTCACCCGTTGCACCGGTTAAACCCACGGGGCCAGTTGGACCGTCCAAACCTTGTGGGCCAGTTGGTCCAGTTGGTCCAGTAGGCCCCGTGGTGCACGGTGAACCTATGTCTATAGATAAAACATCATTATTTTCATCTTGAAGAGCAGCTGCTGCAAGCTGAAATGCTCTAGCAGCAAGCGGGTTAAACCCAGCTCTATTTCTCCCATATTTTAAAAATGAAATTGCAGAATTTATGTCGTGCAATTTTTTATTAAGGCTATCATTTTCCATACAGACGTACCTTTCTTATCTAAGCAATGGTAGATTGCCTATTTGACTCAAAGTCTGCGTCTGAATATTGTTTGACATTATTCCGGTGTTCAAAATGCTCTGATCTGCATTTTGAACTTGGCTTCCTATAATATTACTACCATAGTACCAATAACCAGGATAATACGAATAACCAGGATAATACGAATAATACGGATAATACGGAAATGTTCGAGCGAGATGAGCCGGAACATTGCATAATCTATAGCGCATAATTACTCTCCTTTACATTCTTGATCCTCAGAAAAAACCGCAATCATGATATTATCTGATATGAATGATATTTGTTCAAGAATAGCTTCTTGGTATTTTTCATCTAATACCCATTCTTGGGCAGTTCTTGCCATTATCTGATTTATCATTAGATTGAATATGAGCTCTAAAGCTGAGAGCCATTTTTCTTGATCCATAGAAGGATTAAGGGAGCTTAAAAGTTCAGCGATTGAAGATAAAGTAGCTATATCAACTATTTCTAGTTGAATTGCTTCTTTACCCTCTTTTACTTGTTCAACTTTATCATTTAAAAGTGAAAACATGCTGTATAGTAGCTGTATCATCTTAAATGCAGTATATTCGTTGATGTTGTCCTTAAGTGGTTCAGCAATTTTATAGATAGATTTTATTACCCACGCCTTACTTGTCACGGAATCTGGAAGATCTTCTAGACTGCTAACAAAATAATTTCTTATTGTCCATGCATAATTACACCATCTCTGTCTAGAATCAATATACATGATGTTATTTGCATTTTGTTTTATATTTGCTGCATTATTCATTTTTTCTCCCATTAAAGCTGGGAGCCAGGCTCCCAGCTTTCCTTTCAAAGATTAATATCTAAAATAAGGGTAATACCCATATGGATAACCATAATATGGAAAGTATGGTCTCCTCCATGGGTAGCATGGAAGACAGTGTCTTCCAAAATAAGGGTATGGGTAATAATAATCTAGCATAGTGCTGAGTTACTCCTTTTAGCCAATGTTAGTAGGCGTTTGTGTTTGCTCATTACCAGTAGCTGTTCCAGTGTTTAGAAAGCCCTGTGAGGCTCCTTGAAGCTGACTTCCTAGTGCTGAAACTTGTGATGCTACATTAGCTGACTGGAATGCGCCATTTAGACCACTCCAATCTCTTTCCCAACCACGATAACCATCCCTTAGTGAAAAGATTTCAGTTGCACGATCAGTTAGCTGACGGTTGAGATTTTCGCGATCAATAGAACCAATGATACCATTGGTCTGGCCGCCTTCCTGCATAACAACTTCAGCTGTGTGTGCAGCTGAAAGTTCAACTGTTGACTTAAGGCGCTCGGCTGCAAGTAGGTTCTGCGTGTTTGCATCATTTACTGCTTGCTTAAGAGCATCTAGAGCCGCTGTTGTGTGGAAAGCTGTCTGCATAGCACGATTGTTGATATCGTTGGTTTGGGCTACTTGAAGCTTGTAGTTTTCAAACACGCTGTCTGATACCTTTGTTTCGATCTCACCCATCTTGGTGTAGACCTGAAACATTGGGTCAGTTAGGAATGTTTGCATAACTGGTCCTGTCATATTTTCTGGCATGATGTTTCTCCTTAACCAATGTTAGTAGGCGTCTGTGTTTGCGTATTACCAGTAAATGTACCAGTATTGATTACGCCTTGCCTTGCGCTTTGAAGTTGGCTTCCTAGAGCAGCGATTTGGCTAGCTACGTTAGCAGATTGGACCGCGCCATTTAGACGACCCCAATCTCTTTCCCAGCCGCGGAATCCTTCTCTTAGAGCAACGATTTCAGTCGCACGATCAGTTAGTTGACGATTTAGATTCTCACGATCGATGGATCCGATGAGAGCACGAGTTGCGCCACCTTCATTCATTACCACTTCATTAGTGTGAGCAGCTGCTAGCTGAACTGCAGAATTTAAGCGCTCAAACGCTAGTAGATTCTGCGTATTTGCATCATTAACTGTCTGTTTTATAGCGGCAAGCGTTGCGTCCGTGTGGAATGCAGTTTGCATTGCGCGGTTATTGATATCATTTGTTTGAGCGACGCTCAGTTTATAATTTTCAAATATGCTATCAGCTACCTTTGTTTCAATCTCACCCATCTTAGTGTAAATTTGAAATAGTGGGTCCATAGTTTCCTCCTTGAGCACGTTAATAATTCTGCATAATTTTCATTATGCTCTTTAGATAATATTAAAATATTATCTAAATATATTTATAAAATGGCCCGGAATATTATAAAAACCTGTGCTTAATCAGTAATTTTTGGTAACTGCCTGATTATCATAATCAAGAAAAAGGTATAAATATTGTGAGTTTTCTTTTACAGCCAGTTTACACCGACACACTATTTTTTTACAATAAAACGCTGGTTATTTTAGTGAACACAACTATAAGAGGTTAAATTTGGTAGATCTTCAAGAATTGCTAAAAGAAAGAAATGAACTAGAACTGCGTATCCAGCAGTTAGATCAACACGCGCGCTCGTCCGCAATCTTTCAGGTAAAAAAGCTGATATCAGATTTTGGACTAGAGCCATATGATGTATTTGACGAGATCTCGATAAAAGTCGAACCTAGATATAGGAATCCAGAAACTGGAGAGCTTTGGACGGGGCGTGGAAAAACACCAAAATGGTTGATTGGTAAGGATAGAAGTCTTTACGAAATCAAGAAAAACTGATGCTCTGGAGGTCACCAGAGGCCTCCAGAGATGATCGGTCACTCTTTCCTATGACCAATACATCAGAAGTGTTACAAAAATGTTACACTTCTCTTAAAAATAACTGTTTACTTTTGCCAGGTTCAGTGTATAATAGCCTTATCGATTGAATAGCTTAGGTGCTAAACTGTGAAGATAACGCTGATTTCCATTCGCTTCCGTGGCAAGCTTCATTCCTTCCTTGTGAGGGCTCGAACCGAAAACGGGCGTAGCATTGTGAATTCAGCTGTTATTGAACGGCTTCTCGATAAGATCGGGGTGCGGCGTGGTGACACGTACTCGCTGTCCTGAACCACTTCAAAGCAAACAAGGAGTTATTTGTAATGCTGGAAAAAATCGCAGAAATTGTTGGCATTCGTTTCAATGAATCTGATGGCGTGAGCATTGCTATTCTTCAGCGAATTCAAAGCAAACTTCCTCAATCAGCAGACGTAAATGATCCTGCATTCCCTTCTCTTGTGCTCAAGGCAGAGCAAGATGTTGACAAAGAAGGTCAGATGGCGATCGTTTCCCTTGTCAAGCAGATCACCGCACCCACCCCTGAAAAGGTGCTGAAGATCAAGTCCAGCCCCAAGGGTGCCCGAATTAAGATTGCAGCCGCAAATGGAGTGCGCTTCTCCTTCGGCCCGATTTGGAATGAATCAGTAAAGAAGGGGAAGGGGATTGCAGTTGTCGAAACTAATCGTGCAAAGCTTAATCACCAGGCTACAATGGTAGGTGTAAAGCACCCCGAGAAGATGGAAGTGCAGGCGCTCTGTTCTGCAATTGCCTCGACTTTTTAAAAACTCATGGTGAAAGTAAGTTAGCAGTACTATTTGAAAAAAGTCACACTTTTTATCAAAAAACTGTTTACTTTTCTGATTAACGTGTTATAATAGTCTTACAGTCAAATAACGACTGCAACTGATGAAGGAGAAATGAAGATGCTGACCCTTACCACCCTTATCGCCAAGTACAATGAACTTGCCACAAGCCTTGGTCGCCCTGTTCGCAAGGGGTTCGACAACAAGTCGAAGGCTCTCGAGGCCATCTCTGAACTTGAATCACTGCTCCAGCCTAAGGAAAGCGCTGGTGCCACGTTGAAGGTGCGCAAGGCCAGTGCCGTTCGCACCAAGGGTCCCCGCGGTTTCAAGTTTGGTCCCGTGTGGATGCGATCAATCCGAGAAGGTAAGGGCATCGCGCTTAAGCCACAGAACATGCCGAAGCTGATGGAAACTGCTAGCTTCGTTGGTGTAAAGGTGAGCGATGATCTCTCCCAACCTGAAATTGCTGCTGTGATTGCCAGGACTTTGTAATCCCAACTACATCAAATCGAAGGGATCCTTGAGGATCCCTTTTGTTATATCCGAGAGAATCGCATGAATACTTTCTTCACTTCTGATATGCACTTTGGCCATGAAAATGTAATACGGTATTGCAATAGACCATATTCATCAGCTGAAGAAATGGATGAAACTCTTATCACCAACTACAACAGCGTGGTAGGAAATAATGATAAGGTGTGGTTTCTTGGTGATGTCTTTTTCTGCGGCGCAGCGAGAGCCAAGGAGATTCTTTCTAGGTTACGCGGAAGAAAGCACCTTATCCTTGGCAATCACGACAAGATGATCCGAAACCAAAAGCCAATTCAGGATATGTTTGAGAAGGTCTATCCCGATCTTCACCAAGAACATATAGATGGTATTCTTACTGTGATGTGCCACTATCCGCTTCTTTCTTGGAACAAGGCATTTTATGGATCTTTTATGCTCCACGGGCACAGCCACAATTCAATTCCATTTGACAACCAATTTCGCAGGCTAGACGTAGGTGTTGATGCGAACAACTATTTTCCTATTTCCTGGGAAGACATCAAGAAGAAGATGAATTCTGTCAAGACTTCAGATACTTGATCGTGCTTGATTAATTTCCCCAATAGAAATTAGATGCTGGGCCAACAGGTCCAGTCGGACCTGTTGGCCCAGGTGGTGGAGGAGCTTCAAAGGTTGGGGGTCTGGGAGCTGCTACTAGTATAGACGCCTCAACAACTTGACCTAATAGATTTGTTGGAGATTCCGTAAATTGATTTTGAACTG
>Ga0209229_10000163_pt1 | contig 25619 bp, 54 predicted proteins | sample SanBayMetagenome_FD_187466 | JGI IMG/M metagenome (GOLD analysis project Ga0209229, IMG submission 187466) | Freshwater and sediment microbial communities from dead zone in Sandusky Bay, Ohio, USA (SPAdes) (version 2) | ecosystem: Environmental > Aquatic > Freshwater > Lentic > Sediment... | reverse complement strand
GTAGAGAGTAAAAATTATGCATTCACAATTAGGTCAAGACTTATGGGTTCTTCAAAAAACAAATAACAAACAAAACGGATATTTCGTTGAGTTTGGTGCTGTAGACGGCATAATGTTGAGTAATACGTATGCTCTAGAAAAAAATCATGGCTGGAATGGAATATTAGCAGAACCTAACCCGATGCATCATGAAGCACTACACAAAAATCGTAAATGCAACATATCAACTAAGTGTGTTTACACTGAATCGAATAAAATTCTCACATTTCTTGATTGCGGTGGCAGCGCAGACAATGAACATGCCTTAAGTGCCTTAGAAGAATTTGCAAATTGTGACTTTCATTCAAACACTAGACTTAGTAACCATAAAAAGATAGAAGTACAAACAATTACGTTATTAGATCTACTTGAGCAATTTAATGCTCCTCGACAAATAGACTATCTAAGTTTAGATACAGAGGGCGGAGAATATGAAATTCTTAAAACATTCGATTGGTCTTATTATGATATATCTCTTATAACGGTTGAACATAACTATTCGCAAACAAGACAGAACATATACGAATTTCTAACCTCTAAAGGATATCGCAGAGTGCAAGAAAAAGAAAGTAAGTGGGATGACTGGTATACAAAGCTCTAAAGATAAAAATTTATGAATAGGTATGTTTTGTGTAGACCAGAATCTGGTCTAAACGATATGTTAAATCAGATTGAAATTGCATATCAATATGCAATTTCGCACGATAGGTGTGTTATTGTTGACACAAATCATGTTTCTAGTAAGCATTTTAGAGATGATTTCGAACACTATTTTACAAGCACCGATGACAGATTAATTCTTAGTTTAAACACATACAACGCAGAATTAAATGAATTAGATGTATATCCAACTTTTCTAACTGGAAAAGTTGACAACTACCACATTGAATTTAGTCAAAACTACGGCTGCTGGGTAGAAACAAAATCTAAGATGCCGATCTTATTTGATTTTGGCAAAGATTACACGGAAACAGTGTTGGTTCAGCAGCACTTTGGAGGAGGTGTACGTTCTATAAATGCTCTTCAAAAACTTAGAATTAAGTCATGGCTAGCTAAGATGCTTAAGGATAGAATTAATTCAATTGGTGGAGCGTATCACGCTGTTCACGTTCGAAATACAGATCTAAAGACCGATTATGTCACAGCTATTGAATCTTTAAAGAAGCTAAACATTAATAGATTATTTGTTGCTACGGACAGCGCAGAAGTATTAAACGCTTTTAAAATAGAATTTGGAAATCAACTTATTTCATTTTCTGATATTCAGCCCGAGGTTAATCTTAATTCAAATGGATCTCTTCACTTTGAAAACAATAACCCGAGAAAAAATAATACTAATGCAATATTAGATCTTCTCACACTGGCTATGGCAGAGACTTTGCATATGGTAGAATTGCATGGTTGCACATGGGCAAAATATAGTGGATTTAGCGTGCTTGCCATGCTATTGAAATCTAATCCGAACACATTGAAAGATTTAATAGAAGTAGAAGAATCCGGGATATAAACTTTAAGTTTTCAATCATTTAGCTTTATGCTATAATACTTTAATAATAAAGGACATACATGAGCAAGCTTATAGATAATACAAAATCAGATGATGATCTTCTAAATGAATTAGCTGATATAACTGGGCAGGTTGTTGAGAAATTTGAAGCAAGCGAAGATCATGCTCTCTTAACACTAGGTGTTAAGCTTATGGAAGACGAAGAAGGAGTCCAGACATACATCAATGCGACGGGATACTACGGTATTCTAGCTGAAGGCCTTTATGCTGAGCTAGGTGACCAGGTTGCTAATGGGAATCTTACTCTGTTTTCTATCATTCGTGACGTTATTCATGATCTCGAAGAACAGCTCGGAATTGATCCAGACGAGGAAATTACAGATGATGATTCTCCCGCGAATTACCACTAATCCAAACCGAATTGATCTTGACGAGGCCTACATGCAGATGGCCGAGGTCTGGGCTAAACGCTCAAAAGCTAATCGCAAGCAGGTGGGCGCTCTAATTGTCAAGGATCGGCAAATCATCTCAGATGGGTATAATGGGATGCCTGCTGGCGATGAGGATGACGGGTGCGAAACTGTGGAATGGTGCTCTGCTGGAGGGTGGTTATCCCCAGAAGAAATTGAAGAACAATGGCCACACACGGGAACCTACATAGATTCTAGTGGTAATGAAATGACCGGGCGATACAAACTTCTAACAAAGCCTGGGGTTCTTCACGCAGAAAGCAATGCACTGACTAAGATTGCCGAAAATGGCGGCGTTGGAGCTAGAGGAGCCACACTATACGTGACAATGTCTCCCTGTTTTGAGTGCTCTAAACTTATTAAGCAGTCAAAGATTGCTAAGGTTGTTTATCGTGAACAGTACCGTGATGCCTCTGGAATTGAATTCTTAAAAAGCCGCGGCGTAGAAGTTGTTAAACTTGAGGAGAAATAAAATGTATTTCTTAGAAACTGAAGATCGCTTGATGTCTAAGCTTCTTAAGGGCAATCAGATAAAGCGCGAAAACTTTAATCCTAAAAATAAGTTGCACCTTGAATCACTTAAAAAGTTTCTTGCTACTGGTAACTGGGGTAAAATTCAATTTTTTGTTGAATCTCCATATGTTACTGTGCCTGAGACAGTTATTAGAAAATTCTGTATGCATCAGCTAAAAATGAATCCCATGATGCAAAACCAATCTAATGAAGACTGAACTAAAAGATAGAATTCTTTACTTTGACGGGACTAATCAGGTTAATCCTGAGCACGTCCCATCGCTATTTTTAAGTGGTGTCGAACAGGAAAAAATAATTGTCAATTATCTGAATGAAGATATACAGCTGTTTAATAATCTTTCTGATTATGAAATAGGTGCAGAGTCAAAATCAGTATTTGATCCTGACTTTTCATGGAAAATACCTCAAGAATATCTAAATCTAGATTTAGATTCTTTAATAATGCAGAAAGCAAGTAAATTGGGGCATGCTTATGAACATCGCGCCGAAAGAGAATTGCATGAAATAAAGACTAGAAAACTAACCGATGTTTTTAGAGCGCTAATTTATGTCGTAGATGTCTTAAAGGAAACAAATACTCTTTGGGGAGTGGGAAGAGGATCATCTTGTGCATCTCTAGTTTTGTTCATTTTAGGTCTTCATAAAGTAGACCCAATCAGGTTTAACATACCGTTAGAAGAATTTTTCCATGATTAAGGTTATTAACCGCCGGGCGGATAATAAATAAACAGATTGCACAAGCAATTATAATATTTATACCCATATCCTATTGGAGAAAATACCAATGAGCAAAAAAGCAAGAAGCGCTCGAGGCGAGATTGTTGATTTTGATCTTCTGTCTATAAAAGAGCAATTAGCGGTAACTCCTGTACCAGTGGGGGTTGATCAACGAAGAAGATTCATTGATGAAAAAGATGGAATAAAAATAAAAGAAAACACTAACCAACTTGCGCAAGAATTGCCAAGTGCATTAAATATATCAATGGAAGCTGCTATCATTTCTGCTTCTGCTTCTGATTCTGATATTACAGAAGCACCAAAGAAAAATAAAAATAAGACAGAAATCGCGTAATACAGATATCATCATTAAGATCATCAATATAGGAGATAATATCATGGCGCTTAAACCGCTCGGAAATTCCTTTTTGTTTTCATTTTTTTCAGTCACTGCTGGTGGTAGATTTATCGAAAGAAACAGTGGAAAGATTATTCTAACAAATCAAGACTTTGATACTCAGGGCAAATATGCTAGGTGGGGAAAAGTTGAAGCCGTTGGAAGCAAGGTGACAGATTTTAACGTGGGTGATATAGTTTTAATAGAAGCTCTTCAGTGGACTAAAGAAATAAAATTTGAAGGAAAATCATATTGGAAATCTGATGACACTAAGGTCATAGCTATTGGAAATGATGAAAGTGTCACGTATGCGTATTAAAGAGGAGTAGATGCCTTTTACCATCCTAGTTTTATTTTCGGCGTTTTTAATTGAAACAATTGGAACATATGTAAGCGTACTGGGTTTGGCATCATTATTTTCTGCCAATCCGATTATTATCGCATTGGCAATTGCATTAGATATAGGAAAAGTAGTTAGCGTTAGTTTTCTATATAAAAAGTGGAATCATATTAATCTCGTGATGAGAAGTTATATGACTGTTGCTGCTGTAGTTCTTATGATTATTACTTCAGCAGGAGCGTTTGGATTCCTTTCTGCCGAATTTCAGAAGGCAATTTCAGGAACTAACACCCAAAATGTTATGATCCAAACTTTGCAAGAAGAACAGGCAAGGCTGCAAAAACGTAAAGAAGAAATTGACAAGCAAATAGCGCAATTACCAGAAAACATGGTGCGCGGTAGAACTCAATTAATGAGACAGTTTGCACCCGAGGTCAACAGAATAAATGAACGTATTGCAGAAATAGATAAAGAACTTCCATCTCTCAAAATAGATTCTATAAAAAAGAATGTTGAGGTTGGCCCTATAATTTATATCGCAGAAGCATTTGACACTACGCCAGAAAAAGCTGTTAAATGGGTAATTTTTATCATTATATTTGTATTTGATCCACTTGCGATAGCACTGCTTCTGGCAGGAAACTTTCTTTTAGAAGAAAGAAACCGGGAAAAGAATAAAAAAGAATCTGATGATAGTAAATTGAATGACACTGATACTGATACTGGATTATCTAAAGATGATATTACTTCTGACAATCATTTGACAGAAACAAATAAAGAAGGTCTTGATGTAATACCTGCTGCACCGTCATTACTGGAAATACATACTCTAACTACTGCTCAACCAGCAGTAGAGCCAGCAGTAGAGCAAAAAGAAGAAATGCTAGATGAACAAACGACAACTGGTGAATTGCCAGCTTTATCTGATGATAGTAAGCTGCAGCAGCAAGACTCAATAGAAATCGTCATAGATACATCTAGCCCTCCCGCAAAATCTTTACTGGAAGACATAATAGTAAAAGATAATGCTGACATTCAGGTAGATACAGATCATAGATCTAATCTATCAAAAATAAAAAGCATATATCAGGACAATATCTGATTGTTGTTTAATATTCTGTACGTTGGATTATAATAAGTAATCCATAACTTTTATTATTTCCAGCATGAAAACAAATATTTGGGTAGAGCGCTATCGTCCTAAAACAGTGGCTGACGTTATCTTTCAAGATGACAGACAACAATCTAAGTTTGAATCATTTGTTCATTCTGCGGATATCCCGCATTTGTTCTTGGCAGGCGTTCAAGGAACTGGAAAAACGTCTATCTCAAAAGCGCTCATTCATGACCTAAATGTCGATCCTTCTGATGTGATAAAGGTAAATTGCTCAGATGAAAAAATTGAGGCAATTCGTAACAAGGTAACATCATTTGCCATGTCTATGCCTCTTGGCAAGTTTAAGGTGGTGCGACTTGAAGAGATTGATTATCTATCTCTAGATGCACAAGCCCTTCTTCGTAGTCTAATGGATGAAACGCAAACAAACTGCAGGTACATTGCAACCTGTAATTATTCAAACAAAATAATTGCTCCACTTAAATCCCGCTTCCAAGAGTTTTACTTCAAAGCTCCTGACAAGGAAAAGGTTGCTGTTAGAATGGCAGAAATTCTTGAGAAGGAAGGCATAGAGTATGATGCAGAAATTCTGTTAACGTATGTTGATGTTGGGTATCCAGATATCAGAAAAACTATCCAGCTAATTCAGGGAAATTCTCAAGGTGGTAAGCTTCTAGATCCCAAGTCGGCTGATGATGGCTTTAGCGACTGGCGCTTTGGGCTACTTGACGCTATTTCAGCAGGTAATTTTAAGGTAGCAAGAAAGCTTGTTTGTGACTCAGCAACTAAAGAAGAACATGAAGATGTCTATCGATTTCTTTATGAAAATATTGACAAGCTCAAAGTGAATGATAAGGAAGAAGCTATCCTAGTAATAGCTGAGCACCTGTACAAGCACTCAATTGTTGCAGATACTGAGATCAATTTGGCGGCCTGCTTCATCTCTCTAGGAAAGCTATGAGCGGAATCTTCATCACTACCGCAGAAAATCTTGATGTGACTCTTCATGAAATGAATCACATCACCCAACAATGGACACTGCAAGCAGCACGCGGCGAGTGCTCATGGATCTGTTCTGATTGTTGCTGCACGTTCCCTAGCGGAATGCCAGACGCATGCATCATGACCATGGATGCATGCACGAAGATCATTCAAAGAGATAAGGAAGAAGCAAATGCTGTCAATTGAAGAGCGTAAGGCTATGATGGAGGCTAACCCACCTGAGGTTAGCGGTCTGCATTGGGCAAAGACCTACTTCGATTGGGGCTGGAAGGGCTGTGGCTTCGGCCAGCTCGAGGTCTTCCTTTCAAAGGATGGTGATCTTCTTATCCACAATGAGTGCATGGGTCGTGATCGAGTTCGCAAAATTCTCCATGCTTGGGCCGACTACATCGCTGACCGAGCGGTGCTAACTGACAACCCCGAGGATGTTCCTCCGGTAAACTATTCAGAAGAGCAAGAACAGCGTCGTAAAGAGATGGAAGAATGGAACAGACAACGTGGACGAGAGTGATATCGTTTACCTACTGTGTAATTTCATGGCATACATTGAACAAAATCTAGGAAATCTATGAGCATCATTCTTCCAATTATACGCAACATTGATCCTAAGGTGATTGCTGCTGAAATAGTTGGTGTGCAGCCAATGACTTCAGGCGGTGAAGTATTCAAGCTAAAGTATGTAGAACGCTCTAAGCTTCCTGAACCAAAGCAGGGAGATTGGCGGCATAGTTTTATTCACGGTTATCAGCGCTACTATGGAACAGCGTGGATCTCTACTCATCTTTGGTGGAAGATAAAGATAAAGGGGTTATGATATGAACGCAGAAGAGCTAGAAGCAAAAGTTGGGAAGGATGACATTGTCTATCGCCTAATCAAGCGCGCTGAGATTCGGCGCCAAATTCCTGATCGAAAGAGCGTTCAAGAGGGGCTTCCTGACAGGATTGCTGATCTCTTAGAAGAAGCTGCTTCCATGATTGATTTGCTTCGCAGAAAAACATTTATCTCTGTTCTAGATGACCTATGGGATGTAGTTATGGCATATCATGGCAGAAATGGAACTTTCAACTTTTACTTCTCAACCTTTGAGCTTTTACCTTGGGATGTTTGGCTCAAGAAAGAACTTACAGCTGAACAGTGGGAAGCTCTCCAAGTAGAGGACTGGACTGTTAAGATTATCTGGACTGATAATAGCAATTCTTACGATATTTACCACGTGCCACTAAAGGAAATTCTTGCTTGGCATGAAGAAAATAAATCAAAGAAAGCGAGTGTATAATAGCTCATGGCAACTAACTATAAGCTGGATATCTTTGATCTTTTGAACAGGCTCAACAGCGCGAAGAGCGGGGATATTTACGCGCAACTTTCTGAAGATGAGCGCAAGGGATTTGCGCCGCCTGTTGTAATGCGCTGGATGTCCGGCACTTCTGATGAACGTCAAATTATGATGCTCAACGAGTTTGTAAATCCAAGAGTGTTTACACTTGGCAAGCACCCGCACCTTCTTATGCAGCTTCTTCAGGTCGCTTCATCTAAAACATCCAAGCGCTACAATTGGATCAGTACAAAATCTAAAAAGAAGAATGTGCAATCACTCTCAATAGTAGCTGAGTATTTTGACATGTCTCTTAGAGAAGCTGCGCTACTCAATCCATTTCCAAGCCATGAAGAAGTTATGCAAATGGCGCAGGATCTTGGCATGCAGAAAGATGAGATTAAAAAGCTAGAAAAGGAATAACATGAGCGAATATAAACCGGATCGTTGGGTTTTAGTTAAGCTTGAACCGCAAGAAGATCCCAAATTAGATACGTATTACCGAGTATTTGCCACCTGGTATGGCGGATTTGTGCATGGAGAATCATGGAAGCTTTCATCGGGTGTTGAGTCATCATCATTGAAGGATAACTTCTACAGCATGCCACAATCAAGTGGTAGTACCTACATATGCCACAAGGGAAGCTATGGCACGTCAGGGTGGTCATTTGGGGTGCTTAGTAACATAATTGACAAAAGCAAGGACTTTGTCAAGATTACGATTCTTAAAGAAAAGGATGCTTTGCTCTTATTGGAGAAAATGGATGCCTGAAAGATTCTCTAAGATGTCTAGAATGGACTCAAATCGCAAACAGCGCAAGGCGCGCTGGATGGGTGTTAAGAATCTTATGAAGAAGTATCCAGATTGCTCTTATGGCGGTGACTTTTATTGTGATCATGTTTATGAACCAGATCGCCCATGGGTGTGGGTAGACTTTAGGTTCTTTCATACTAAGCTAAAAAGATATTTTTCGGTAGCAATGGTTACTGCTGAATGGCATGCTTGGCACGAAGCAGAAGACAAAGCATACTCATTGGTCGAATTTCCAGAAACTAGATTAGTTTATGATGCGACTGATCCTAATTATGGTAAGCTGTATAAGATGCAGCCCGCTGAAGAATTTAATCGTGCAGTTGTCAAGAAGGATATTCTTCTTAATCAGTTCCTAAAAGAAGAATATAAAGTAGTGCCAACAATAGAAATCAAAAACTATGGATCAGTAGCAGTTGGAGTTCATGCTACTGTAAATACACAGCACATTGACGAGCACTACATTAGGGATTTCATCACATTTTTCAGGTCACTTGGAGAGCCAATAAAACCTGGAATTGTATGGCAGGGTGAGGAGGTAACAGTTGTCCCAGCAAGACTCAACGAAAGACATCAAAATGCTTAATGAAGAGCAAATTGCTGCTCGAAGGATTCCGCTTGAAGATGCCGAGATAAATCTAACAAAAGCTAAGAATTGGCATTGCCATTATTGCAATCATAGGTTTCGCAATGAGATGACTTTTATGAAGCATCATTGTGAACCTAAAAGACGTACTCAAGAGTTGATGTCACCCCTAGGACAAGCTGCTTATAGTTATTATCGTGAATGGATGCGCTTGAAAAAATACAGTCAGCCTTCGTCCGTAGCATTTATGGAATCGCGTTACTATAGAGCATTTATTAACTTTGCTGAACTAGTCAAAGATGCTAATATAGCTAATCCGGAAAAATATATATCTCTAATGATTGAGGCAGATATTTTGCCAATTTTGTGGTGCAGAGAACAGTGTTATTCTGTTTATCTAGAATGGGTAGATAAGATGGCTGATCCGATGGATGAAGTATCATCTACAATAAATTATCTTTTGGACTTGAGCGAAAAGGAAGGTGTGGAATTTAAACAGATATTTCAGCACTTAGGTGCTGCCAGAATAATATCATTAGTTAGACAGCGTCGACTATCTCCATGGTTTCTATTTTGTTCTAAAAGATTTGGCGTGCTGCTGAAGACCCTAGATAAGCATCAGCTTTCAGCATTTAATACTATAGTTAATTCTTCTTATTGGGCAAAAAAATTTGAAGAAAATAAAAATATCATCAAGGACATTAATCAAATATCTCGTGAGCTAGATTTCTGATGGATATAGATATTGACACACCCACATCATTTAATCCTATGAATATTTTTCCATGGGTAAGAGCGAGCATGGTAAAGGATGGGCAATTGTATCCTCACCCCTGTGGCGTTCATCCACAAAATATTCCTGTAGATCAAGTAACCAAGTTGTGTGCAATTCCATACCAAAGTGCAGAGCAGTTGGGCTTTTTCAAGATAGATTTTCTTCATTTAAGTGTGTATGATAACTTTAAATCAAGAGAAGAAATCGAACAACTTTTGGAAATTGAACCAGACTGGCAACTTTTGGTTGACCCTAAACACCAAAAGAAATTATTTCAATTATCAAATCACGGAGAAGTTCTTGATTCTATTAGACCCAAGTCAATAGAAGAACTAGCAGACGTCTTGGCTCTCATAAGGCCGGGCAAAAAACAATTTATTAAACTATATAAAACACAAAGAGAAGCCACCAGAAGAATTCTTTATTCAAAAGATGAAACTGGTTACTCCTTTAAAAAATCGCATGCTATAGCATATGCTATGGTTATTGTTTTACAATTACACCTAATATCATCAGGAATTATATGAAGATAGCAATTATAGGCGCTGGAATAGTAGGAATGACATCTGCGTATTATCTAACGAAGAAGAATCATTCCGTAACTGTTTATGACAGAGAACCATCACCCGCCATGAAATGCTCTTATGCTAATGGCGGGCAATTTTCAGTATGTAATTCTGAAACATGGAATACGTGGAATAACGTAAAGAAGGGGTTAAAGTGGATGCTTAAGAAAGATGCGCCTCTTCTTATTAGGCCAATGCCAACCCCATCAAAGATTTTTTGGCTTGCTGGTTTTTTAAGACACGTGCTTAATAACACTCATGAAAGAAACACTATTAGAACTATAATGTTGGCAAAGCAATCGCAACAACTGTATGAGCAGCTTATTGACTCAGAACAAATAGAATTTGATAGGCGTCAAAGTGGCATTATGCACGTATACTCAGATGAAAAATCAATAGAAGAAGCATACAGCTCTAAATCACTTTTTGAAAATAATGGTATTGAATGGAAATTCCTAACACCTGAAGAAATAATCCAACGCGATAAAGGAATGCGTGATTTTAAAAATCTTAAGGGTGGTTTTCTAACGATGTCTGATTGGACGGGTGATGCCCATTTATTCTGCCAAAAGTTACAATCTGTCTGTGAATCATTAGGTACTACTTTTAAATTTAATACAGATGTTATAGGTATTGGTGGCAAAAATATAATTTATAAGCAGAATGATATAGACGAAAGAATACATGAATCATATGATGCAGTTGTTCTTTGCAATGGGCATGAAATGACAAAGTGGTCTTTCGCGCATGGTGATTATCTTAACATTTATCCTGTAAAAGGATATTCTATAACTATACCTGAGGCAGCATCAGCACCAGAAATTTCACTGCTTGATGATAGTAAAAAGATAGTATGTTCGCTACTGGGAAACAGACTTAGAGTAGCGGGAACAGCAGAACTAGATGGAAACAATCTAGATATATGCCAAGATAGAATTAAACCATTGCTGAACTGGGTAAATGAAAATTTCCCATCCATAAACACTACGGTATATTCTCGCTGGGCTTGTCTAAGGCCCATGTCAAGTGACATGCTGCCCATGATTATCAAAAGCAAATCGGATGGATTGTGGTATCATGGTGGCCACGGCCACCTAGGATGGACCCTTGCTGCAGCGACATCATATCGGCTTTCAAATTTAATATGATCAACATTAATTGCAGCATGAAATAAATGTTTACTTTTTTCTTATTCACTTTATAATCATCAATATGTAAATTTGCTTTAATACTCAAAAATGCAAACATATCTAGTTGGCGGTGCCGTTAGAGATGCTCTCATGGGCAGACCTACGCACGACCGTGATTATGTCGTAGTTGGTGCTACACCATCAGATATGGAAGCACTAGGATACAAGAATGTTGGAGAGTCATTCCCCGTCTTCATGGACAAGAATGGAGATCAATACGCTCTGGCCCGCAAGGAGCGAAAGATTGGAATGGGCTATAACGGGTTCTCAGTAGAATTCGATAAGAGCATAACGTTAGAAGATGACCTATATAGGCGGGATCTAACTATAAATGCCATAGCACAGGACCTAGTCACTGGTGAAATTATTGATCCACATGGAGGCCAAAAAGACTTAGCACAAAAAGTATTGAGGCATGTATCTGATGCATTTGCAGAAGATCCGCTGCGTGTTGTTCGTCTTGCCCGTTTTTATTCTCGCTACACAGATTTTAGCATAGCTTCTTCTACTGTTAGTATTGCACAGAAGGTTGTTCTTTCTGGAGAGCTGGATGCCATCTCACATGAAAGATATTGGGCTGAAATCTATAAAGTTATGCAAGATACACACGCAGATCCTCAGAGATTCTTTGAGGCACTCCAATTATTTGGTATAATAAATTGTGTTAGCTTCTTTTGCAAAAACTTTAAAAAATTACCCACGGCATGGCATGTTAGTATAAACATTGGGCCACGAGCAGCAATTGCGAAAAAAATGTTCAGTGATGTTAACATGGCTTTTATGGCTATGATTGTGTCCTGTGCAAATTCTGATGCTGATCTGTCAAAAGTCTCTAGCGATATACAGGATACACATTTAGCATGGAATAGAATGTGGGAAATTATTTATGCGAAGGGTGAAACATTAGATGCAATCCACCTTTTCCACGTTCTAGCATTTTGCCGCGCAACTTCCAAAATGAGCTTGAAAATATCAAACATTATTGCGGTGCTTGAAATGATGGAGCATCTCGATGGTGTTAGAGATACTGTCACTTCTTGTATTTTGCGTGAAGCTGCTATAGCCAGCCAAAGTGTCACGTCTGCTGCTTTTATTGAGGCCGGCCTACGTGATACACAGCTTGGCGAAGCAATGAATCGTGAAAGATTAAGTAGAATAGAAAAAGTTCTACATAGTAAAAGGATATTGTGCAATGACCGTGAATAAAGAAATTACTCTTTTCAAAGTATTGACAGGCTCTCACTTGTATGGAACAGCCACAGAAAAATCAGATCTTGACTATAAAGTAGTGTACTTGCCCGATCTAAATGATCTCTTGCTCAACAAGAAAGTAACTAATCGCAAGGAAAAACCACATGGCATTGGTGCAGGTGAAAAGATGCATGCCGGTGAAACCGAAACAGAATATATCCCGCTTCAGGTATTTCTTGATGACTTCTTTAATGGTCAAACATATGCTTTAGAGGTTGCGTTTGCAGTTGCGCAAGGCATGCATGATGCTAAGTTTAAAGATTTTTGGATGTATAAGATCAAGGAAATGCTTCACAATTTTCTTACAAAGAATGTTAAGAAGATGGTAGGTTATGCAGTAGCTCAGTCCCAACTTTATGGTCTTAAGACAGAACGATACACTACTTTATCTGAAGTGCTGCGCGAAATGAACAAATACGGCTTTGAAAAAGCTCATGAGTTATTTGCTTCTCAAAACAAGCACTCCTTAAATGACGTGCCTGAGCTAGTAGAGCGATTGCTCAAGCTTCCACACGTAAAACGCACTGAAGTTCTCAATGCAGCAGGAGGATCTGAAATGTCGCAAGCTCTTGAAATTTGTGGCAAGCAATTTCCGCTTTCTAACAAGGTAGAGACGGTTGTAAAATCTTTGCAAAAAAGAGTAAGCGGTTATGGGGATCGCGTGAAAGAATTTGATGGTGAAGGCGTTGACTGGAAGGCACTCAGTCATGCTATCCGTATAACTGAGCAAGTTATAGAGCTTTCTCAAACCGGACATCTAAAATTTCCCAGGCCAAATGCGCATCTTCTTCTGGCGGTAAAAAATGGTAAATGTTCTATTCAGGAGGCAACTAGATATCTCGATGATGCATTTACCAAAGTTGATTCTGCTGTAGAAAAATCAGTACTAAAGGAAAGAACGCCTGAGCTTGATGAGCAATTCAAAGAATGGAAGGTGGCATTTCTTCGCCAAGAATATAGTATCAAGTAAGTTTCTTAAATTTTATCGCAATTCCTTCAGGAATTGCCACTACTCTTCTACGCCTGACTTTGGTTTTAGATACGCCATCATAAGAAAAGGCATGCCCAATTATCCTTGACACATAAGTTATATCAAACGTTCTATAGATAGAAGCAAGTTGGCTTGACAGACCTCTCCGCGCTATCTCTACACTTAGTGGATATTGTTCTGATTTGGAATAAAACCACTCTGTGGCAAGGCTTAAAAACTTATCTACGATAACGCTTTCTTGCTCAGCATAATCTAACACATATGCATTTATTGAATCACTAGTTACATTATCTATGATGCACAAAAAATTCTCGCGCCTATATTCCAGCAGGCACAAAAAATGATGATTTATTTTTCCCTGCACGTGCTCAACTTTAAGTTCCGGCGCTCTCTTTTTTGCCAATTTTCTCTCCCTTTATGATCCTGTAGGGATCCTGATATTTATCAGATTGCGAAACCTGTGACAGAAATGATACAAATCGTTATAAAATAACTCAAAATAGCTCAAAATAACTGTTTACTTTCCCCAGGTTCAGTGTATAATAGCCTTATCGATTGATTAACTGAGGACTCTCAAATGAAGACGATGACCCTCTCTGAAATTCTGGAAGTGGCAGGACAACTCTCTACCGATGATAAGTTGATTCTGAATCGATCTCTCGTTGAGATGATCCGCACGTCCCAGCGAGTGCACAAGGTAATCGCTGGATCCAAGTTCACCATTGGCCAAATTGTTCGCTTCGATGCCAAGCGGAAGGGCATTAAGTTCATCAAGATCGAAAAGTTCAACCGGGCAGGTACGGCTCTAGTTGGATACGAATGCGATCGAACTGGTAACAAGTCTACCCTGCCCACCCGGTGGACTGTCTCTACGACTCTATGCGCACCAGTTTAATTAAAGGATCACAAGATGCCTCGAATTACTGTCATAGTCCCTCTTGACATCTATATGCCGGATGATGAGAATGAACTGCATGGTCAGACCACCGAAGAATTTGTTGAATCCGTAGTGTTCCGCATAGACGAGTTGGTTCAGGATTCTGAAATTGCCTCAAACGTGGTTATTGGTCAATACGAAATTCAAGGAGATGCATAACATGGATGTCAAAACTACTTCTTCGGGCGGCATGGTCGTCACGGTTGATGGCTACCGCTTCACCGTTTCTGCCGGTCGGCCTTACTTCATCATTCGTGAGAATGGGCGGGTGTTGTCGGATCGATGCAGGACTGTCAATCAGGTTCTTGGTTGGATCGATCAAGTAGCAATTGACCGAGCCAAAAAAGACTCCTTTGTAGTAAACTAGGAGTAGATCATGGGCTACCGCACTGTTGTGATTCTTGAAAACGACCGAAGTAATGAGTGGATGAACGATCCAGAACTTGGTCGAAAAATTTACAATGCTTCATTGTCTGGTTTGTCCGGTGCCACTAATCAGTATGATCCCAATCGTATGCTAGGATACGGGACGGTCATAGAGTGCACACACGCAGATGTACAGTCCATGGTCGTGATTGATGGTTACAACGCAGTTCCAGTTTCGTCTTCTATCTGGCGGCCCAATGACGATGCCCGTGCTATGCTCATCCGCCTACTCCGAGAAGCGGTGCAAAAAATGGGATTTCAAATTGTAAAAAAGCCAGAGGTCAGCCAAGATGTTTAAGGCTAAGTACATTATTCTTAATAACAAAACACCGATTGTGTTCCCTGAAACTTATGCGCATGATGAAATGAAGCGCCTTGTTGCACCCGAATCAGAGTGTACTGGGGCGGGATTTACATATATTTCCAATGATGGTGCCTACTATGTCTGCTATGGTGAAAGTACTTCTCTTAACGTCAAGTCAAATGGACTGAAAGATAGCGAAATTCTGAACATCTTCCTTGGTGGAACTGTAAAGGAGCACTGAATAATGAGCTTCATGACCCATATCACTCGCGGCTGCCCAGATGACAATGATTGCCAAACGGCTGTGGGAAAAGCTCTTCCTAAATGCAGCTGCGAACATTTCGCATGCGAACCCATAAACCCGGCAGCAAAGGAAGATGCCTGGTGGAATTCTCTTACTCTTGACGAGAAAATAAGAGTGTACATTTTGCTAAAATGATGGTATAATACCCTCATAAACTCCTGATGAGGAACCCGATGAAAGACCACCTTCAACTCCTGACTCCGGAACTTCGCAATAAGGTTGAAGCCAAGGCAAAGGCTTGCTTCAAGGTTGCCGAAAAGCACTACGGCATCAAGATCGAATTCCCTGAAATTCGCTACGACATCAAGTCGTGGACCGGCGGTCTAGCTTACCGCAACCGGAACCTCATGCGGTTCAACCTCATCCTGCTAGTGGAGAACGAGCAGCACTACATCGACAACGTGGTCCCCCATGAAGTCGCTCATATGATCGTGAACGCTTGCTTCCGTGAAGGCAAGTTCAAGCTTGCTGAAGGCAAGAAGCGACAGATGCCTCATGGCAAGGAGTGGAAAGAAGTTATGGGAGTTCTGAAGGTTACTCCTTCTGTGCGCCATACATATGACTGCTCCTCAATTGAGAAGTTCGCCAAGCATAAGCGGAAGAATTCCGTGGACCGCGTCCAGCGAATCATGAAGCAGATCATGCGTCTGACCGAAGAAGAACAACTGAACCTGGCATCTGACCTCGATCGCCACGGAATTCTGGTAATGGCCTGAAACGAAAATAAGAAATGAATCTCACTCCTATCTCTCAAGAAGAAGCCTTCAGACGCGGCCTGCCACGCAGCTGGATTGAGGAGTTCGCGAAGAAGGTTCGTCCTATCGTGGATGAACTTGTCGTGGAATTCAATCTGTAAATCGTTTACTTTTCTCAGGTTCATGATATAATGAACATACTGACCAAGGAGATCCAATGTACGAAGTTCTGAATTTCGTGAACGTCATCAAGGAATGCGAAACTGCTGGCGGGGCTGGTACAAAGGAAACCATCAAGGCTGCCCTGAAGAAGTCCAATCTGGTTACCCAGCGACTGATCAATGAAGCTCTCAATCCGTACCGCGTCTTCGGTGTGCGCAAGTTCGAGCGAAAGCCCGATCACTTCTACGCCACGAATGACAACTACAATATCGACGGGTTCTTCAGCGTTCTGGATAAGCTTGCTTCCCGTGAGCTGACTGGAAAGGCAGCACAAACTGCTGTTGCAAACGCTCTGTGCGAGTTTACTCTCGAGACGGCATCGTATCTCGAGCGCATCTTCGACAAGGATCTCAAGGCAGGGTTCTCGGCTGATACTTTTAACAAGATCTTCCCAAAGAATAAGATCCCTACATTCGACGTTATGCTCGCAGATAAGTGCGAGAGCACTGAGGATTTTGAAACTGAAGTTACGTTTCCATGCCAAGCAGACTTCAAGTACGATGGTGAACGAACAATTGCGTTTGTTACTCCAAACGGCGTCACCTACTACAGTCGGTCTGGTAAGGAAGCAGTGCACGTAAATGGTCTTTTTGATGAAGAACTCCTGGACATCCGCGCAGCAGAAGGTTATGATTTTGTACTTGACGGTGAGCGGTATGCGTCTAACTTCACTGAAACAATGAACGCGAAGAAGTCTGGGAATGATGAAGCAAAGAAGAACCTAAAATTTCGCGCATTCTTTATGATGCCTCTCTCTGATTGGACGAATCAGAGCACGAGTATCACTATGCGTCAGGCCCGCGCTACTCTTGAAAAGCGATTGAGGCTAAGTGGCTGTACGAAGATCATCCTTTCTGAAGGTCGTGAGGTCAATGACTACCAAGACATGATGGACTTCTGTAATGAGGCTATTGACAAGCATGGAGTGGAAGGCCTTATTCTGAAGAACTGGGATTCTACCTATCAATGGGATCGTACCTTCGCATGGACTAAGGTGAAGCGCTTCTATGATGTGGATGCTCGTATTGTTGGTTTCTACCCCGGTCGTCCTAAGAGCCGGCTTGCTAATACGGTCGGTGGAGTCAACTGTGTTGCATTTCTTGAGAGTGGAGAGCGCGTAGAATTCAACGTTGGCTCTGGTTTTTCAGATGAGCAACGTGCTGACATGAAGACAAACCCACAAAAGTGGCTAGATACTACTCATGTGATCAAGTATCAAGAAGTTTCGCGCTCTAAGAGCAAGGCGGTGGCATCTCTCCGCTTCTGTACATATGAACGTGCTCGTGATGATAAAACCGTGGAGATCTAAATAATGTTTACTTTCCTTCTTGTAATTTCTGCCGTACTTATTTCGGCGCTGTTTACAAAATACTGGTACTCCCTAAGTTGCTCAAAACTAGAATCAGCATTAGTGTTTGTTTCTTCAGTAATTGGATTCATTGCTGTGATTAACTTTTTTGCGCGATGAATACACGTTCTTTAAAATTAAATAAGAATGGGAGCTAGTTAATGCAAACTAGAATAGGATCACTTACTGAGACTGTCACAAACATCCTGATAGGTTTCATTATCTCGATGAGCATCAACGCATGGATACTTCCACTTATGGGGTTCAATGTTACGCTTACTCAAAACTTTATAATCACCGTCACGTTTACGGTATTTTCCATTATTAGGTCATATCTCCTAAGGAGAATGTTCAATTCAATATCACTTAAATATAAGTTCTGATGATAAATATTCATGTTCTTGCACTATGAGGACATGGTATGAAAGTCATTGATCTACAAATTTACAGAAATAATAGAGCTATTCAAAACCTTGAGAAGAGGATAAGCGAGCACGCGCTTCAATCTAAAACTGGATCTGTATCTGTAATGAAGACTTGCTTTAAGGAATGGATTAAAAAGTTTGCTAATTAATAAGCAATATTGTAAAATAGCACATACCAAATAAAAATAGGAGCCGATGATGGAAATTGTTGAAGTATCTCGCAAGCAAGAGCATTTGCTGGTGCCCATCAATGTTGAAGCCGTTGAAAATAAAAAGAACGCAAAGTTTATTTGCGAAACTTGCATTCGCACTGCAAATGGAAATTGGAGTGATGAACCAGTTCAGCTCTATTGGCAAGAGTCGCCGCCCGTAAAGGGGTATTCTAATTATTTTGCGATTTTTGTGCGTCGAGACCTGATTGACGGTACTCCCCGTGTCTTCATAACTAGCGGTGAGACAGCTGTAAAAGAACCTATTAATGCCATTCGTCATAATGGCGAAATCGGATATAGTCGCTATCGTCACGATTTTAGGTGGGTAGGCGGTCAAGAAGTTGCTATTGATGGAGGCCGCGATTATACTAAAATTATCGGTAAACCCCAGCAATATCTGATGCTTGAAATAAATGGCGCTCATTTAGTAGTAAAAGAGCAAATCCCTGGCTAAGTAAGACATGGGCTGCACAATCTCTAAAATTAAACGATTAGTGTAATGGCAGAAATTTTCCAATTCAAGAAACCAGATGGTGAAAAACCGCACCATCGTAAAACTGATAACTTCCCCGCTCAACCAAAAACACGTCATGAAATTTTTCAAGATGTTTATGAAGATGTTATTGGTGAATGGCAGCGATTTGCAGCTAAAAATAGACTAAATGAATTCATAGAATCGAAATTGCCCTCTACGGACAGAGGACCTGATGGTACTGATTACGTCAATGATCTTAATGCTATCTCAGTTACAGAGCAAAAGCTCAACATGATGATAGCAGTATTTTGTCCTGGAAGCACATTCAATAATCAGCACGGATGGATGGCCGCATTTCACAGAGGTAAAGAAATTTTTTCAACGCCAGCAGACATGGTGTCTGAGGTGAGTGCAAGGTCTCTTAACATTGTTCTTTTTGTTGTATTTTCTCAACAGTTAAAACTACTGGGAAGAGATTGAATCTTAAAAATTAGGAGAAAATGATGCAAGAAAATAACGCTCTGGTTTCACTATATGTGGTACGGACGTCCGAGGGAAAGTTCTTTGGAGGGTTTGACCCAACTAAAGGAAGGGCAAATTTTGTTGAAGATGCTCGTTTGGGTAAAAAGTTTACTAACAAGTATGACATTAAGCTTCGCCCAGATGAATCACTGGTTGAGTTAATCATTGATCTTTCACAGGTCAGTGTGAAAGTTTCTGATCCTTTTAGGCCCCATCATCGCAAGGTAAAACAGGCCGCCTAATTTAATTTCGAATACTTAAAAGCAGAATGCACATACAGGATAGCGCTGTATGTGCATTTTTCACAGGAGATAATTTATATGAGCATGACAGTAAGAGAACTTATTGAACACCTAGCACAATACGAACCAGATCTAGAAATCAAAATTAGAGATCAAAATGACGGAACTATTCTGAATAATGTTGAATCTCATGCAGTGGAGCTTGAGCGTGTTGGGGATGCTATTTTTGATGAATCTAACTTAGTGGTCGTAATAGGCTAATAAACTTAAATTAAGTTTATGAGATTGCTACAAAATAACTGTTTACTTTTCTCAGGTTCAATGTATAATAGCCTCATCGATTGATTAACTAAGGACTCATATTATGTCTGAAGCAGTTTATACTTTTGACATTAATACCTTCAGCGATCTTCACAAGGATGCCTATGGGTTCCGACCCAGCGAGCGGTTCTACGTGTGGATGGATACGGCGACTAATGATGAGCTGCAAGCAGAATGGGATTCACTTCTGATTGCTGTCAAGCGCTCGATCGAGGAAGATAACCAGCGCGAGCTATTGGCAATTTCACGGTTTGAGCAACTAGTAAGTGAAACGATTGAGCGCGGCGCTGCAGATCGTGAGACCGCTCTGCGATGGATCATGGATGCCTCTAGCTGCAATGGCGACTGGGAGTTGTTGTGCTATGAGCATGGACTGCCCTACGGCTACTTCAAGAAGGCGGCTTGATCATGAAGAAGTGGGATCATGGGTACGTAGTGGGGGGCAGGGATGACCGCGGTCCTTTTCTGCTCGGCTCTTATCGCACACGGCGGGAAGCTGTCAAGCGTTTCCGTGAGGCGCTGGAGTCTGTGGACTGGGTGGCTGAGTACGGGGACACGCTCTATGTTGCGCACCTGGTTGAAGAGCGGCTGAACGAGACCGAAACGGCTTGATCTTTTGGACTCTTTGTGCTATACTAGCTTGAATGACTGAGAGGATTGAAATGAACGAACGAATTCGTGAACTTGCAAAGAACGCTGGATTTTCCCCTTTCGATGCGCAGAGTGAAATGGTAGAGAAGTTTGCCGAGCTGATCGTCAAGGAATGTGTCCGGCAGTGTGAGAGTCTTGCTGACATCGCCGAGAACATCAACTCCGACGAGCTGGCTCTTAAGACTAAGGCCACTGCTCAAAGCTGCGGCAAGATGATCAAGATGAGGTTCGGGGTAGTTGACTAATTTAACATACTACTATGGCATACGTGCTCTTTAATCGAACCCAAGCAGGAACTCCCAGCATCCTCAAGCGTTATGAGACTCGCAAAGGCGCGCTCATTGGCATGCGAGCCTGCAACCGTAACGCCGGCTGGACTCGAAAGTCTATGGCAAAATGTGGTTTCTTCGAGCAGGAGTGGGCTACCAACGGGACAGACTATGATTACGCTCCCTACGTTATCGCCAATGAGCACCATTACAATAAAGCTTTTGGAATAGACCAGCTTGTTCCGGTAGTCAGCTTGATGAGCGGTATGACTGTTATGATTCCTACGAGAGAGCTTGGAACCTTCTTAGACCCTTCCACGGAGCGCTATTGCAGCGCATAGTTTTTAATTTTCTGCAGTTTCGGGGGCATTTAACTAAGTCTTTTAAAAATTGAAAAATTGAAAGAAGTAAAAATCTTAAATTAAATCTAAAATAACTGTTTACTTTTCCCAGGTTCAGTGTATAATAGCCTTATCGATTGATTAACTGAGGAGATCTAAAAATGGCATCACCCTTCGTTTCTCGCACGGCTCCCGAAATGACCAAGGAACAGCGCAAGCAGCGCCGTCTAGCATGGAAGCCTAATTCTGTTAGGCTTAAGTCTCAAAAACCTGGTGAAGTAACAGTGGTATTTCGCAGTGAAAAGCCCACTACTGCAGAATGATGGGAGGAAATATGTTTACTGGCTCAGCTATTCTCCCCGCCACCCAAGCGCTCTTCAATAAGTTGAAGGTTTCTCTTAGCGAAATCCCCTCCCATTGGCCTGAAGGAACCGTTGTGGTGTGTAAGAAGCCGAATGGTGCTCTTCACTTTATTGCTGGTGCGAGTGGTAATTATTTCACACTTAACAGTCAACGCCAATTCTACCATGATCAAACTGGATCTAGCTTTGGTGAATGGCATGTTATTAATGAAGTTGCATACAAGACCGTTGGTGATCAAGTTCAGTGGACTCCAACTGTAGCATTTGATTCTCAGCTAAACACCACAACTAAAGCTGCTTTGGCCGTATTTAAGTAAGATAAGCAGTGTTTGACAAAAATCAACAAGGAGATTAGGTGAATACCTACACGGCATGGATTCGAGATCCTCGCACCGGCGCTACTTTTAAGGTCACGGTTCAAGCAGAGAATGTTGTTCAAGCGCGCATGATGCTGGAAGGCCAGTATGGAGCGGGAGCGATCTTTACCGGTCCGGGCTGATGTTAATCTCATAGGTATTTATTGCTGAATTCTTGTTAGCATTCTTATAAAGAGCAGGAAAATGAACGAAAGAATTAAAGAACTTGCCGAAAAACAAGGATTTACCGGCCCCAACTATTTACTTTCTTCGCAGGAACTGGAAAAGTTTGCCGAGTTGATTGTTCGGGAATGTATCGACGTTATTGGCGAAGAGAATTACGCCATGCTAACCGGAAAAGCATATTGTACTCAACTGAAAAGACATTTCGGAGTTTCAGAATGATTACCTTTTATCCCAGAGACATAGGATTATGGAGGAAATCATTCACATTCGAAATGCCCGGTGTCCATGGTCCCAGCAAGATATTTTATGATAGAGATGAATTGATTGGTTTCTGTAAACAGCATGGTGTTAGGTTAGATGATCCGGAAAATCCATTTGAAATTCTGAACGATTTTGCTAATCCAGTGTTTGGTGATGGAACTTTTGTAGTAAAACAATGGACCGTTATTGGATGGTTAAAGGATAATTTAGAATGAACGAACGAATCAAAGAACTATACCGCCAAGCCCACGGCACTCGCCACTACGATGGTGATCCTGCACTTGATGGCAATCCTCCTACCGTATATTGGCAAGGTGAGGCAAGTGCCCAACGATTCGCCAACCTGATTGTTCGGGAATGTGCTGATCTTTGCGATAGATTTCAAGCAAGGGATGTGGGTATGCAGCCCGCAGAATGTGCCGGTGCTATTAGAAAAATGTTCGGAGTTGAAGAATGAACCAACAAGAAATAAACAATATGCGGCTAGTGTGTAATCTAGCAAAACAATTATTAGATTACATCTCCCCGTCGGTTGCGGCAGGAGTAACTACTAACCATCTTAATGATTTGTGTGAGGATTATACTGTAAATGTTCTCAACGCAGAAAGTGCTCAGTTAAACTATGAGGGTTTTACAAAATCAATTTGTGCTAGCGTAAACACGGTAGTTTGTCACGGCATTCCAAACGATATTCCACTAAAGAATGGAGATATCTTAAACATAGATGTAACTGTAAAAAAGTTAATAGATGGTTCTTATTTCTTTGGTGACACTAGTAAAATGTTTATGATTGGTGAAGTTCATCCTCGTCATAAATTCTTGTGTAAAACAACATATGATTGTTTAGAAAATGCCATCAAGATTGTACGGGACGGAGTTCCGTTTAGTAAGATAGGTGAAGTTATAGAAAAAACGGCTTCCAATGCAGGCTTTAGTGTAGTGAGAGATTTCTCCGGACACGGTATTGGTAAAGAATTTCATACTGCTCCCCAAATATTACACTATAAGAATAACGATTCTTCTTTAATGAAAGAAGGGATGATATTTACCATAGAACCAATGTTAAACGAGCGGGGACACAAGGTAAAAATATTAGAAGATGGATGGACTGTTACAACCAGAGATGGTGGATATAGTGCTCAATATGAACATACTATTCTTGTTACTAAAGACGGTAGCGAAGTTTTAACAAGATAACATTTCGGAGTTGAATCGTGAACGAACGAATTAAAGAACTTGCTCTACAGGCTACAACTTATATTGAACCGACAGCAAACAGCGGTGAAGGTTGGATCTTTAACAAAGAAAAGTTCGCTGAGTTGATTATCAAGGAATGTGTAAAAGTTATGTATGATAATGCTATTGAACGAAAAGTTCCGCCCGATATAAATCAAACACCTACGCATTATGCTGTAGCAGTATTAGAACATTTCGGAGTTAAAGAATGAAAAAACCACACTTTACCAATACTAAAAATCCTATTGACTTTCCTATGTCAGTAGAGGAAATGATGGATTGTATGAAACGACCAGGCAATCGCCGCAGTTTGGCAGAGCTGAATACTGTTATAGAAGAAATTCTGGACCGTAACCCGGAATTCTCTGCCGAGATTGAAGAGATCGTTAAAAAATCAAGAGGTGAACGATGAAACCAAAAAGAAAATTAATCCGCCCAGCACAGGGATTAGTAGCCTGTCTCATGTATTGCAGTGACGGTAAATACCGTATTCGTGTCTATCACGAACATAAACTAAGTATGTTTGATGATTATGAAATCAATATTAGTGATATGTTTTTTGAAATTACAGATGAATTTGCCTGTTTGTATGAAGACGAAAATACTGGTATAAAGTATATCGATTATGATCCAGCCACATTGGGTCATGATGTATACAGTCCTTATAATACATCAAATAGTTAAAATGACTACTGAATATGAACTACTACAGGAAGTATTAGATACTTTTCAAAAAGTAAGAACCTGGGCTAACCCTGATTTTTACAGACAGCAAGTTTTACCGATCGTTAATAAAGTTAAAGAGCGGGTGGCTACAATTGAAACAGAAAAGTTTCTCAAAAGCTATCAACCACCGCCTAAACCAGTAGATGATGAAATTCCCACTATCCCGTCTTATTTGGAAGAGCAAACAAGTAAATTTGGTTTGTTTAACAATGACAAGAAAACTTTTTAAAAAATTAGATAAGCGCAATACCGGGTATGGGTATTGGAAATATTATATTAATCGTTCCTACTATTACTCCGGTAATATTGTCAGTTTATATCAAGCTACTCAACTCTATTTTGCATGGAGAGAATGGTGTTGGCAAACTTGGGGTGGTAGTAAGGAGTTAGATTCTTGGTTAGAGGATACAAGGCATTTACCCAATGCTAACACAGTTGGGCATAATGAGCATTGGTGTTTTCAAAACAATCAATTTGCCACTCGTATATATCTGCGTGGCGACAAAGAACTAAGCACATTTTTATTGAGGTGGTTATGAGTTCAGATTCAGGTTGGAAAATGTTTGCGTGGGCAGCAGATGGCACATATGATAATTCTGCATCTGGAATTAGACATGTTGTAGTTGATGGTATGCCCATTGTAACTATTACAAAGATGTGGTTGGATCAAGGTGGACCAAACGATGTTTCACCTGAACTTCGACAGCCTTGGGGAGCATTTCCAGACATGCCTCCTAAACCAGATAAAAAATAATTATGAATATCAATAATATTGTAAAACAATTAGAAGATATTGATCTTGGTTCAAAAAAAGTTCCGATGAAAACTGGAAAGGCTAAAAGTTGGCTTGGTGAGTATCATTGGGTAAGTCCCGCACAAGACCCGGATGCTGATAACAATATCCCTTCTGCTATTGAATGGTGTAAGGAACATTTTGGTAATAGTGGTTCTCGTTGGTATGAAAACCAAAGTAAATTTTTCTTTAAGGATGAACGAGACATGAGCATGTTTATCTTGAGGTGGTCATAAACCCAGCAGATTAATTGTCCAACACTATCCTTAAATATTTTAAGGATGGTTGAAATAAGATTAGGCTACGATAAATTTCACCAACAACGTGAAATAATAGAATGGTGCGACCAACTATTGGGGCCTGGTAAAAAAGTTTGGTATCAAACAGACGAATGGA
>Ga0209229_10000162_pt1 | contig 25639 bp, 23 predicted proteins | sample SanBayMetagenome_FD_187466 | JGI IMG/M metagenome (GOLD analysis project Ga0209229, IMG submission 187466) | Freshwater and sediment microbial communities from dead zone in Sandusky Bay, Ohio, USA (SPAdes) (version 2) | ecosystem: Environmental > Aquatic > Freshwater > Lentic > Sediment... | reverse complement strand
ATCTTGTCGAATCTCAATTAAACCTGCATCGCAGTCCTGCACAACTATGTTGGGATCACTTGGTTTATTTCCAGCTTGTAGCCAAGCAAAGCAGGAACCTAGCGTCGGATGTCCGGCAAAGGGAAGTTCACGCGTAGGAGTGAAAATTCTAACTTTGTAATCTGCCCCATCGGCTGTTGAAGGAAACAAAAAAGTAGTTTCTGAAAAGTTCGTCCATGCAGCAAACTCTTGCATTGCGTCCGTGGTGAGATCTTCACTATCGAGAACGACACCTAAGGCATTTCCAAGCGACGGCTCCGCACCAAAGACATCTATCTCCAGGTACCGTCGTTTCATTGGGTATTCATACCTCATTACTGGAAATGTGAAAAGCCGCCGAACATTAATCTCCAGCTCATAGGGCGACTCTTCTTTTTTATTCTTTATATTGTTTAATTGGGCTATGAACCTCAAGGATGCCGCTGACTCTTATGCAAAAGCAACTGCTGAGTTCTTGAAAGTCGCTCAAGAATTAAGCGAAGCTGAACTCGATTCTTCATCATCTAGAGGATGGACAGCTCGTCAGGTAATTCATCATGTTGCCGACAGTGAAGCCCAGTCATACGCACGACTCCGACGATTGATCGCAGAGCCTGGCACCCAAATTCAAGGTTATGACGAAGCCGGATGGGGCGAGAATGAAACCTTAGGTTATGAGGTTTTACCGATAGTTCATTCGCTCAACGTTTTTATTGCCGTTCGTGCATCTTCTTTAGAAATTATAAAGAGACTCAAACCAACCCAGTTGGAGAACGCAGGAATTCACACTGAATCTGGTGAGTACACAATCAAGAATTGGCTTGAAACTTATACACGACATCCCTCAGAACATGCGGCTCAAATCCGATCCGGCTGATAGGGCGACTCTTCTTAACAACGTGTGGGCCCCGCATAGAAATGTGCGGGGCTTGCGCCTTTATGCGTAACATTCTTATCGAAGTCTTTGCAGCAGTTGAAGTAAATTTGGAATTATTTAAGGGCAAAATTGCGGGCAAGCGGGCAACTCTGCGGTCAAATTAAGTTGCAACTATTTGCAAAGATCGTGTCGGCGCTGGCCTTGTGATCGCTGCCCTTGTCGCCAATGGGATCACACTCGTCGAGGGTGGCTTCCATATCGATCGTGGCTATCCCTACTTTGCTGAGCAACTCCGTTCACTCGGCGCCGACGTGACCCGAATCGAATAACCCGATACGAGCCAGTCCAGATGTGAGCGATGGCCCAGGATGATCCGGCCAAAGAAACCGGTCGACCCTCAATGTTCACATTCCATCCCCCTCAGTTTGGCACTTGGTTCAATGAACCATTCTTGATAAACTTAGTTTTGTCCAGCAATCACCGAAATTAGAACGGGACGTGCGATGAATGAAGTAGTGGCAGAATCAAAGACTCTTCACGAGTTGATTGGGCGTTCCAATCGACTCGGTAGCGATCCCACTGTTACCAACTTCGGTGGCGGGAATACATCAGCAAAGGGATCAATCGATGATCCGCTGACTGGTCGACCTACAACTCTCCTCTTTGTAAAGGGATCCGGAGGCGATCTCGGAACACTCAAACCAAGCGGAGTCTCCGTGCTTTATCACGATCGATTCACGGACTTGATCAAAGTCTACAAGGGTGAAGAGTTCGAAGATGAGATGGTTCCACTCTTCGACTATTGCCTATTCGGAAAGGGTGGCGCTGCACCATCCATCGATACTTCCATGCACGGTTTGGTTGACAAGCTTCATGTAGATCACCTACATCCCGACTCCATCATTGCAATTGCGACAGCCAAGGACGGCCCAGAGCTGACTCGCAAATGTTTTGGCGATGAGATCATCTGGAGGGAATGGCGTCGGCCAGGATTCCAATTGGGGCTAGACATTGCCAAGATCGCACGTGAAAATCCGAAGGCGATTGGTTGCATCCTAGGTGGCCATGGCCTCACTACATGGGGCGACACATCTGAGGAATGTGAGAGCAGATCCGTAGCTACGATCAAAATGGCAGCAGATTTCATTTCCAAGCATGGGAAAGCGGAGCCCTTCGGACCCATAGTAAGTGCATTTTCTCCCTTACCGAAAGAGCAGAGAATCCAACGTGCTGCAGAGATTGGTCCCATCTTGCGTGGTCTCGTCTCTCAAGATCGACACCAGATCGCTCACTTCAATGACAGTGACGTGGTCCTCGACTTCCTCGCACGAAGTTCTCTGGCACACCTAGCAAGTCTCGGAACCTCCTGTCCAGACCACTTCATCCGCACCAAGATCGCCCCCATGGTCTTGGACTCCGAGCCAACCGCCCCACTTGAAGTGATCGAGAATCGCGCAAAGGAATTACTTGTTCAATATCAAGAACGATATGAGAAGTACTACCACGATCATGCTTCTAAAGATTCTCCTGCGATGAGGGGTTCTGCTCCTGCCATCATCTTGGTTCCGGGAATAGGGATGTTCTCGTTTGGTAAGGACAAGGCTGCAGCAAGGATCGCAGGCGAGTTCTATGTAAATGCCATCAATGTGATGCGAGGAGCAGAAGCACTTTCCAGTTATTCGCCCATTCCCGATCGGGAGAAGTTCCGTATCGAATACTGGGATTTAGAAGAGGCGAAATTGCGCAGACTTCCAAAGCCCCGACCTTTGGAAGGTCAGGTAGCGATCGTCACCGGGGGTGCATCTGGGATTGGTAAAGCCATCGTGGAGCGGTTCTTCGAAGATGGCGCTTGTGTCGCGATCGCAGATCGTGACCTAGATAGTGCACGTGCTTTGGTTGCACAATTTGGCGACTCCGAGCGTCTGATCGCTGTCCAAGTCGATGTCACCGAAGAAGAGAAGATCATCGAGGCCTTGGCTCAGACCTCCGTCGCATTTGGTGGAATAGACATCCTGGTCAACAATGCCGGAATCTCGGTATCAAAGAGTCTCTTCGATACTACGAGCGCAGATTGGGATCGTCAGCACGACATCATGGCCCGTGGATCATTCCTCTTCGCTCGTGAAGCAGCTCGCATGATGGTGCGGCAAGGGCGAGGAGGCAACATCATCTACATCGTCTCCAAGAATGCGATTTTTGCGGGTCCTAACAATGTCGCTTACGGCTCGGCAAAGGCAGACCAAGCACACCAAGTGAGACTGCTTGCGTCTGAACTCGGTGAACATCAGATCCGTGTCAATGGCATCAATCCTGACGGAGTGGTCCAAGGGTCGGGAATCTTCGCTCAAGGATGGGGTGCGAATCGCGCTGCTGTCTACGGAGTCGACGAGAAGGACCTCGGCAAGTTCTACGCTCAACGGAGTTTATTGAGAATCGAAGTGCTGCCCGCACATGTGGCCGCAGCTGCATATTCACTCGTTGCAGGAGACCTGTCGCTCACTACTGGACTGCTCATCCCGGTGGATAGCGGTGTCGCAAATGCCTTCTTGAGGTGAGAATGACATATCACGCAGCCATAGACCTCGGTGCGTCGAGCGGTCGCGTCGCGGTAGGAATCGCTGACTCCGAATCGATTGAATATCAAGTGATACACCGCTTCAAAATCTCGAACTTCACTGACCCAAACCATGGTTTGGTTTGGGACTGGCAGGCTATCGAGTCGGATGTCCTCCGTGGCTTGCATCTCGCTCGCGCGAGTTTCCCAATCGCATCAGTAGGAGTCGACTCCTGGGGTGTCGACTATCGACTCTACGGAGAAAACGGTAATCCGCGCGACCCTGTCATCTGCTACCGAAATGAGCGGCTGGCTGGGGTTATGGACCTTGTGATGGACCGTCATGGTCGGGAACGCATCTATGCTGCGACCGGAATCCAATTCTTGCCTTTCAATACGATCTATCAACTTGCGGTCGCAATAGACCGAGGTGAACTCGCAAACGCTGCGACTTTCCTCATGCTTCCGGATGCGATGAATCGATTTCTCTGCGGAAGTATGACGCAAGATGTGACTAATGCGTCCACCACGCAATTGCTGAACGCAAGAAATCTCGATTGGGATTGGTCTCTGATCTCAGACCTAGGCATCCCTTCGACCCTCTTTCCCAAACTTCATAGACCTGGAACGATTCTTGGTTCGATTCGTGGCCACGGCGAACTCGACGGAATACCGGTCATCGCCGTGGGTTCGCATGACACAGCCTCTGCGGTCGCAGCTGTTCCATTCCAAGATGAGCAAGATGCAATCTTCATCTCCAGCGGTACCTGGTCCTTGATCGGCTATGAGCGAGATAAACCGAACATCTCTGCCGATGCCCTCAGGCTCAACCTCACCAACGAACTCGGGGTGCAGGGAAAGTACCGAACGCTCCGGAATGTGGCCGGAATGTGGCTTCTTTCGGAGTGCCAGCGTGAATGGCAATCGCAGGGACAGGATCTATCTGTCGACGATTTGATCGCAGCCGCAGCGGATGTCCCGGGTGGCCAATTCATCATCAACCCAAATGGTAACGAATTTATTGCCCCTGGAAACATGGTGAATCGAATCGCTCAACAGGCTCGCTCGCATGGCGGCACTTCGCCATCAACTCCGGGGGAAATTGCGCGTTGTATCTTCGACAGCATCGCTTATGCCTATCGCAATCTAATAGAAGAATTCGAAAGTATCGAAGGAAGAAGATATCGACGCATTCACATAGTCGGTGGCGCGAGTGCAAATCAATTTCTTAATCAATTGATCGCTGATACGACAGTGCGCCAAGTGATCTCAGGTCCGATTGAAGCGACTCTCCTTGGAAATATCGCAATCCAAGCGATGGCTCTTGGTCGACTAGCCGATATCCAAGAGTTCAGACGCGTATTGGCACAAGATCCTGGAATCAGAGCTTTCACGCCAAGGGTCTCACCGGCCTAGTGTAGATACTCGCGCAACCAGTTCGGGCTTCAAGACGATCTTTCGCTTCTGTTGTAACTTCTTCTTCTCGATGACCGAGACCAGCATCTTGACCGAAAGCTCTCCAATTTCATTGAGGGGCTGGCGCAGGCTGGTTATCGGTGTCGCAGCCTCACGGGCCGCTGGTAAGTCGTCATAACCCATGATTGCGAGATCTTCTGGCACTCTCACGTTACTAGCTGTCATCTCCTGCAAGATTCCCAGAGCCAAGTAGTCATTTCCACAAAAGACTGCTCGCGGCCTCGCTGACTTAGGCATCTTGAGGATCCTACGACCAGCTTCAAGCCCATTGCTGAAGTTCCAGTCGTCGACTTCTATCAGGGAAAAATCACCGCTCTTCTCCGGCTGGCCGAATCCAGTCTTGAAACCGTCGAGTCGGCTCTTCATCTTTGCCGAAAAGCGTGGACTCCCAACATATGCAACTCGCTTGAACTTCAGGTCGCGAAAGTGCTGTCCTGCGAGACGTCCGCCAGTTGCGTCATCTACAGTCACAGAGAGGCCCTGAAAGTTCTTCGGAACGCGATCAATCAAGACAAGGGGGAAGTCACGCGGGAGCGAAGTCCGAAAGTTGACTTCCGAATCAGTGACTGATGCCAGGATGATTCCTTGAACTCTATGTTGCTTCAAAAGTTCCAAGTTGCGCTCTTGCTGCTCAAAATCTTCACCACTCTGGGTAATGACCACTCCTGCATTGTTCTCCCGTGCATTGGTCTCAGCAGAGAGTGCGATATTCATGAAGAAAGGATTGGACATATCTGCCAGGCAGAGGCCAATGTTGATGGCTCTACCTTTCCGATACCTTCGATAATCTTTTGATGGTTCAAAATCTAGCTTCTTGATGACTTCTTGAACTTGTGACCGAAGTTCTTCTGAAACATATGTGGGTCGATTGAGAACGTTGCTGACTGTTCCCACTGAAACCTTGGCTAATCGCGCAACATCTTTGAGTGTGACTTCGCCTTTTTTCTTTCCCACGTCTGCATGATAGCGCGTAACGAATCTACTTGCCTCAAGCAAGTACTAACGACAAAAGAGAAAGCGCCCGATGATCCCAGAACACCGGGCGCTTTCTCTCTATTTCAGTGAAGGATTTCCTACTTCTCCTTCGCTGCCGCATCCATCAGAGAGAGGATGTTTGCAACAGTTCCGGAGCCAGCAAGCATGAGTTGGATACCGTCATACTGGGCTGGCTGGATCTTCGCATTTGGCCACATCTGATCCATGAATGGATAGGACTTTCCGGCCTTAACCAAGGTCTCCATGAACTTCAATGCAGGATCCGATTTGAACTTGCCTGAAGGAATGGCGGGGAATGCCGCATTCGCAGCGGCATATTCATTCATGATCTTTTCCTTGGCCATGAAGTTGATGAACTTCTCAGCTGCAGCAAGGTTCTTGGTCTTGGCATTGATACCAAAACCACCACCGACTGCTGCAGGCATCCAGGTCTCCTTTGGCTTGTCGTTTGCAGGTAAGGCGAACATCCCGAACTTGCTGTCCGGAGCCATGCCCTGAATTGCTGGAAGGATTGCAGTGACCTGGACGATGGCTAGCGCATCACCTTTTGCAACAAGCGACATAGAAGTTTCGAAGCTGGTTCCGTTTGGATCAGCATTGAAGCAGCCGCGCTTAAGCATGTCCTGATACTTGGTGAATGCAGATCTCCAACCAGCGGAGGCCGAGAATGTCGTCTTTCCTGCCGTCAACTTCTCATCGAACTTCGGATCGGTACGGAAGACGAGTGTCGGAACCAACGCATAGTTGATCAACTGGGTAGTCCATAGAGTCTGGGCACCTAGGGCAAAGGCAACCTTGCCGGCATCCTTAGCGGTATCGCAGAACTGGAGCACCTCAGTCCAAGTCTTTGGCAAGGTGGCCTTTGCATCGGTCACTGCCTTTTCGTTGTAGATCACACCGATTCCAGCAACCGTCATCGGCAAGAAGTAGCGCTTACCGTTGATTGAGGTCACGATATCCGCACCCTTTGGCACCTTCTTTGAGAATGGAAGGTAGGCAAGGTCACGGAGATATCCCGGAGGAGCGAGCTGCCTCATCGTCGTCGGATTGCCATTACCTGGCTGAACGAAAAAGAGGTCTGGGGCGGTTCCCGAGGCAAGTTGTGTTCGGATGGTCACCTGATATTGCTCAGTTCCCGCGAACGTGGCGTTCACTTTGATGTTCGGATTTGCGGCCTCGAAAGCGTCAATTGCCTTCTGTACCGAATCCTGACCAACGCTGACACCAGAGTACTTCAGAGTCACCGTCTTGGCCGAGGAAGAGCTCGCCGACACGGTAACGGAAATCGCCATCGCAAGTGCGAAGACGAGTGAACTAACTTTCTTCAATTTCATTCTTTATTCTCACTTTTCTCTAGATTTGTAATCACAGGAACAGACAACTCGCTTCGCTCACCCTCCTCTCATCAATGATCCACGGAAAACTGACATCACCCTTTGAGGCCTCCGGCAAAACCCTTCATCACGCTCTTTTGCATAATGAAGAAGAGGATGAGGACTGGGAGGATTGCGGAAACCAAGCCGGCGAATACCAGTGGCCAGCTAGAGACGTATTGACCGACGAAGGCAAAGAGGGCGACTGGAATTGTGATCCGCTCTGTACCGGTCAAGTAAAGCAATGGCGTCAGGAAGTCATTCCAAATAAAAATGGTGTTGAGAATTGCGACTGTGGATGTGATGGGTCGCAACAGCGGAATGACGACTTTGCGAAGTGCCATCCAGGTACTCGCACCATCGACCCAGGCCGCTTCTTCATAGTCCTTTGGTACCGAACGAATAAATCCGGCAAAGAGGAAGATTGAGAACGGCATCTGTAGGCCGACATAGACCAGAATTACAGACCAGATTGATCCAAGAAGTCCAATGTCTCTTATTGCTTGATAGAGGGGGATCAACGCAACTTGAAACGGAAGCAAGAGACCAAAGAGGAAGAGCCAGTACATCCCCTTTGACAATCTTGATGCAAGTCTTGCCAACGGATAGGCAGCAAGAAGCGAGAAGACAAGAATCAAGACCACGCTGATCGCGGTGATCAAGAAGCTGTTGAGCATCGCGCTACCAAGTCCGGCCTTGTTCCAAGCATCCGAATAGTTCACGAAATTGAGGCTCTCTGGAAGTGAAAGCGGCGATGCCGTGGCTTCAGCCCCTCGCAGCGAGAGCGTGAAGAGGATGTAGAAGGGAAACGCAAAAACGACTGCGAGAGCTATCAGCGAGATCTCAATCAATCCCAATCTCCAGGTATAACGCTTCACAGCGCGGCCTCCCTTCGCAAGAGAGGTCGGTATTGGAAGATCGAGATGATTGCTATAGCGAAAGTCAAGATCAAAGCTAGAGCAATACTGGATCCGAACTCACCATACTGGAACGCATTGCGATAGATAGTCGTCGAGAGCGTATTGCTACGCCCTGCTGGACCGCCACCTGTGAGCACCCATACTTGGTCGAAGGCTTTCAGTCCACTGATGATGCTCAGCATGATGTTGATCGTTACTGCTGGAGCAAGCATAGGAAGCGTGATAGACCAGAATTTTCGGCGACTACTGGCGCCATCGATCGAAGCGGCTTCGAGTATCTCCTCGGGGATATTCTGAAGTCCTGCGAGGTAGATGACCATCGCAAATCCAGAGAATTGCCAGACCATCACCATGATGATCGAAAGTAGAGCTAGGTTCTCATTCCCTAGCCAACTGGGATACGTGTCTCGTGGTGAGACAATCGCGATCATGCTATTGACCGGACCATTCGGTGCCAGCAAGTACTGCCACAAGTAAGCAATCACCACCGGTGTCATGACCACTGGAGTGAAGAAGAAGACGCGCAGGAGGTTGCGGGACTTGATCCGCGTATTTACTCCCACTGCCAAGAGCAATCCGATGATGTTTTGTAGGATCGTGGTGGAAATTGCGATGACTGCCGTGACGTAGATAGCTCGACTGGAGGCGTCACTCGTGAAAGCGTCCCGGAAGTTCTGGAGGCCCACGAACTCGTACTCTGGATTGAGACCATTCCAATCCGTGAGGGAATATCGCGAACCCCGGATGGTAGGGATGATCAACACGAAGAGATAGGCAGCCAAGGCAGGCAGAGCGAGCAGGACGATGCGCTTGGGCATGACGCTATACCTACGCAACGGGAGTCCTCTCCGAACGACCTTAGGTTCATTGAACCATTGGGTGCAGAATCCTCCTCGGCCATAGCCATGTCAAGCATCCGTAGATAAAGATTTGATGAAGGTTCCGCCAGCCCATTGCCCTCGGGGGCGTTCTTTGATTCAATGAACCACCTTGACGGAAATGGAGTCTCCCAAATGACCTTGCGATATGGTCAGACCTACCGACGCTCGCTCCTCGATATGCACATTCCCGGATGGGATCCTCTCTTCCTCTCCAAGTACGACCCAGCGACGCTTGCCGCGGAATATGCGAAGGCGCAAGTGGAAGGCGTCTTGCTCTACTGCAAGTCGCACATGGGACTCAACTACTGGCCAGTTCCCGTCGGAGGGATACACCCGGCAGCAAAGGATCGAGATCTGGTAGGAGAACTAGTCTCCGAGTTGAAGAAGCGCGGGATCCGTCCCGCCGCGTACCACAGCGTGATGTACGACAACTGGGCCGCTGAGAATCATCCGGACTGGCGCGTCAAATCCAGCACCACATTGAACTCCGGAGAGAACCGAGTGATGCTCGGGCGCCGATATGGAACCTGCTGCCCCAATAATCCTGAGTATCTCGCTTATGAAATCAAGCAGATAACGTCGTTGATTTCGCGATATGAATTCGATGCACTCTGGATCGATATGGTGTTCTGGACTGCCATTTGCGTCTGCGATCACTGTCGGAATCGGTTCCGCAAGGAACATGGACTCGAGATTCCTCTCACCGTAGATTGGGAGTCAAAGGAATGGAGTACCTTCCAGAGTTCGAGGGAGATGTGGCTCGACGAATTCTGGCAACAGATTCGATCTGCCGTTTGGAATCTGCAGCCAGACTTGGCGATCACTCACAACTTCGCAGCGACTCTCGGTAGTTGGTTCAACGCGTCAACCACCTTTGAAAGCTCTATCGACAACTTCACTGGTGGCGACCTTTATGGCGGAAAACAAGAGCAATTGGTCGTATCGAAGATGATGCACCACATCAGCAGAGAACAACCCGCTGAGTACATGTCTTCTCGTACCCCAGACCTGCGTTACCACGTCCAATTACGTACTGAACGAGACATCACCATGCAGGCCCTTGGGGCAGTGGCAAATCACCTCTCATTCCTCTTCATCGATGCCATAGACCCGGTCGGCACAGTGTCACCAGGTGTCTATGAGCGGATGGGCAAGGTCTTCGATAAGACCAAGGTTTATGAACCCTTCCTTGGCGGAAGACCGATCGAGGATGTCGCGGTGTATTTCTCGGACTACTCAAAGATGTCACCGGCTGAGAAGGGAACGCCGATTTGGGAGGGGCCAGCTCATCCATCTCATCATTTAGCGGCGTTCCATGGTGCGTGCAGAGCTCTGCAATCAGAACACATCCCCTTCGGTGTGATCTCAAGGGGACAACTTTCATCGCTATCGTCTTTCAAGGCACTCATCCTGCCTGATGTGACTCGCATGAGCTCTGAGGAAGTTAACGCGGTCAAATCCTATGTGGCAGGAGGAGGAAAGGTTTACGCAAGCGGCGGCACTTCACTGATGGACATCACAGGCAATTACGGTCCTGAGTTCTCCCTCAAGGAAGAGATGGGTGTCTCGCTCGACAAGGACCACGAGGAAGGCGGAATCGTCTTCATCAAGCCACAGAATGACCTACTCAAAGAGGTCGTGCTACCGGAGGACTATGTCAGTTGGGGTTTGACACCACATATGGAGTATCACGAGCTAGCGCCCGTGAAACCGATTCATATTCCTAGGATCAAGAAGAGCGGCAGCTCGGAAGTCCTGGCAACGCTGACTCTTCCCTATGGATATCCAGATGCCGGATCCCTTGAGACGCATGGATTCGCGAGTATTCACTCCTCGCCGCCATGGACGGATACAGATGTACCGGCCATCATTCGAAATCGACATAAGGCCGGAGAGAGCATCTACTCGGTCGCTCCTATCGAAAAGAGCGTCGATGCCGCCAGCAATCGGCTCTTCCTTTCGCTCGTCTGGGATCTCCTGGGCAAGGAAAGTTCCTTGGAGGTAGTTGCTCCCGAGCAAGTTTGGGTGACTGCGTTCGAACAGAGCGACCGAAACCGGACAGTCATCAGTATCTTGAACTACGACGAGAAGCAAGAGGGGCTATTCGCACGCACCAAGGTGAGATTCAGAGCGGACAAGAACCGCAAGGTCAAGGAAGTCGTTCACGCTCTCTCCGGAGAGAGTCTTCCTGTGTCGATTTCATCATCGAATGTCATTGACTTCCCCGAGTTGATCATCGAGACCTTCGAGATGTATTTGATCAATTATTCGTCATGAAAAGTACTTCTTGACGAAGACTTTGGGCACTTCTAGGAACCCAGCAGTTCTCTTTGCGCTGGGTTCTGCTGCTGTTGGGTATCAACTCAACGTGCTGGTACCGATTCTTCCGACATTGCAAGAAGCTTTGGGAAATTCTCTTGCCGAGACAAGTTGGGTATTGACCGCTTGTCTCCTCGCCGCAGGGGCATCTCTTCCGATCGTGGGGCGATGTGGTGACATTTGGGACAAGGTCGACGTCTACAGAGTCGTCCTGATCACAGGACTTTTGGGAAGCCTTATCTCACTCACCGCTTCAACTTTGACCCAATTGATAGTGGGACGGGTCTTGCAAGGTATCTCGCTAGGCGCAGTCTCTCTCGGCATGAGCACCGCACATGATCGGCTACCAGAGGAGATGAGGGCGAAGTCGATCACATTGATCGGATCGAGTTTTGGTCTGGGGAGCGCTCTATCTCTCCCGCTGGGAGCGTTCATTACCTCGAGTACCCGGTGGCAGTTCGTCTTCATCGTTCCTGTGATTCTCTTGCTCCCGCCTCTCCTACTTCTTCGACGAGGCAAGGTGCAGGCTAGGCTCAATCGACCAAAACTCGACGTTGCTGGCGCATTTCTGCTCGCTCTTTCCTTGGTCTTGCTTCTATACGCGATCTTCACCCTCTCCAGCCCCGAGCGCAATCTCCCGCTAACGCTTGGAACTTTCGTAGCCTCAATCATCACGATGATGACTTGGGTCTTTCATGAGAAACGTACCCCGCACCCACTCATAGCTCTGGATGTTCTCATCGAGCGCAATCTCTGGCGATGTAGCGCGGCCAGCTTCTACATTTCTTTGGCCCTCTTCTCCTACTCAGTCTTGATCCCTCAGATGTTTAGAGGCGATTCCCGGATCGTGAACGATCCTCCGCCGGAGGTACAGGTAGCACTGATCTTGATGCCTACTGGCATATTGATGTTCTTCGTTTCAAGGCCGGTCGGAAGATTCATATCGGCGAGAGGTGCGAGGCGATCCTTCGCCGTCGGAGTCGCGATTGCCATATTTGGCTTCGCCGCCTCCTTGCTTCTAGCTCCCTCCCTTGCATACTTCCTTCTCGTCTCGCTCCTACTGGGGCTTGGATCAGCATTCTCGTACTCTGCTATGACGATGCTCTCTATCGAGTTAAGCCCTGCTGATAAGTCTGGCGAGTCCAGCGCCGTTAACGCATTGATTCAAACCCTCGGAGCCTCGCTTGGTGGTGCACTTTCATCAGCCTTGCTATCTGCCGGTGATCGACTACCTATCCTGCTCACCAACGAGAATAATTTCCGACTGAGTTACTTCTGCTGCCTCATCGTCCTCTTCCTTGCCTTCCGGAGCCTGCAGAGGATAAAGAAGAACTAGAAGCGGTCTATCTGAATCTCGATCTCATAGCTGACGGAGTGGCCCGCTGGGATCTTCACAACCGCTCCTTCACTCTCAGCGTCATGTCTGCCAGAGAGTACGTGCCCATTCGCCGGTTCGAGTCCCACAACGTAGTAACCCTGATCGAGCATCTTCCACTGGAAGAGGTAGGGAAGGTTTCCGCTGACGACTCTGAGGCTCAATTCCAGACCTAAGTCGGGATTCCTTAAGCGTGCACTAGGCGTTGCATTCGACTGCAACTCGTGCAGGAAAACGGTCTCTTGCTCTCCTACTGTGGGTGGAGTCAGCTTGGCAAAGTCACCTGCCGGAACCTCGGAGCGTAACGACTTCCTGCTCTTTGCATCAATGAGGAGCTCGGCAGCAGGTCCGATCATCGGCCAACCTATGTTGAAGTGGTAGAGGATCATGTGCCCAATCTCTTCAAAGCCAAGGTTGGTGACTTCATCTCGCATTCTTATCGAACGAGAGAACGTCAGGGAAGAGATCTCACGTTTGAGGCGAAGATTCTCTCCGAAGGTCGTTACTTGCTTTGTCTCAGAGATAACTCCTACTCGTTCGGGCGAAGAGAGAGTCTGAAGGATTCGTGCCGGGTTCGAACCGAGACGTCCGTGTAAGGGGAAATGTTGACCACCATGATCGCTCTGGCCACCGAAAGTATCAAGGCCGCAGGTAGTAAGGAACCCACCTGAGAAGGTACGAAGCCACTCTCGTTCCTTGTTCTCAACCAAGAACGGCGAGCTTGCGCCGACTGGTGAGATCCAGCCGATATTGACCCCATCCACGATGAATCTGCCGATATCAAGGGCACGATCAGGGTGCAGTTCTAGATCCAGTCCCCCACCATTGATAAGTCGAATTCGGCGAGAACCTCTCGATGCTCCATCATCATCGATGGAATGGGTGACCGAAACCACCTGTTCCAGGTTCCCGACCCGTGGTTTGATGTAATCCCACGAACGAGAACCTGGCGAAGAATCACTCATGCAGATCTAGTTCGACATTTTCTGGGCCGAAATGCTTGAGAATGACGAGGTCAGTCGTTGCACTGTGGTTGGTGATCTTCACGCCAGCTCGTGCCGCACTCTCACTGACGAAGAACTCATCTTCGGTCAAATCCCCGAACCGGATCACTGTCGCTGCCGCAATCTCGTGATTCATAAGGGTCCCGGACCCTTGGACCACGATCAAGCCATAGGCATCTTGATCCTTGATGGTGATCGTCTTGCCAGGTCGCACAGTCAGTTCCTTGGCGCTGAAATAGGTCGACTTGAATACGACCCACTTCTCCACGTATTCGACCTCGCCATCATTCAAGGACTGTTTCGTGGAATAAGGGATGAGTCGTCGGGTGATCGCGAATTTAGGGTCGACATTGCGCTCCCAATCAAGGAGTTCGAGAATGAAGGTAAGGTCGCCCTTACGATTGTCAGGGACGTCCTTCCACATGAGTTCTTCGGGAACTTCGCGATTATTGCTCCAAGATTCGCACATACAGAACACGTCGCATGCTGCTTGTGGTTCGTAGGTACAGATGCTCGCCGGGGCATGGAGGACACCACCTGGAATGTCCCACCCGGTCCCTAATTGGGTTCTGTAGCCGACCGATAGTTCCGTGATGCGATTGTCTCCACCCTTGCTGAACCTCGAAAGTCGCTCGATGAACTCGTCCTTCGTCGTCGTGGGTAGGAGTCCAAAGAACGAGACCGGATGCTTGCCGAAGTGATTGTTCATGTGGGGTGAGTAATAGTAGGCCTCGGGCTTGCCAGGCTTATCGACCAAAGCTGCATGTTCGTCACGATGATGAACGTGAAATGGAAGGGCCTGATCGTTGTCGAAGAACTTTGAGTACATCGGCCACTTCTCATGTTTGTTCCATAGGCGAGAACCGATCAGAGAATCAGCATGATGGGAGACGAAATCATCGAATGGGATGAGGCCACCTTGCGGATCTACAACCAAACTCAATCCCTCGAAGGGGCCTGTAAGTGGACCGTTGTCTGCTCGAACAGCCGAAGAGAGCCATCGTTCATCGATACCTCCACGATTGACGCCCAACGCGTAGTAATCAGAGGGGTGAAGTCGAATCCGTTGACCGGGGGTGCAGAACGCGCGAGGTACCCAGGCGGGAGCGAGTCGAACGATGCCACCCCCATGATCCAAGGCCCTATCCATAGCCGAAGCCGCTGACGTGATCCCATCCGGACTTGAATTCATTGCGTAACCCTTCTCGCGAGCCTATTGTTGATTCATTGAACCAACTACCTCGGAAACCTACAACCACCTGGAAGGGGTGTCAACAACTTTCCGCGTGCAAGCCGCTCGGGAAAGCCAAGGGGGTCATAATTTCTCTTTCTTTTTCAAATCTTCCAACTTTTCCTGTTTGATCTGGAAATCTAGCATTTGATTGAGCTGTTTATACGGATTGCTCCCACCGGATGACTTGATTTATCGGAGGTCGATAATTGACTGCCTTTAAAAGCGCAATTCCCGGTGCATTTTGCGTTGTCATCACCATCAGGAATATAGAAATGGTTAAAGTAAAAAAAGAACCAACAGAGAAAGTGGGGCTTGTCCACACTGGAGAAGTCATGGAGAAATCTAACTTTGGAAGATTTACTTTTTTCTGAGTTAGAGCAATAGCGAGTCCAATCAAGAAAGCAGCAAGCACAGGCGCACGCCATTTCAAAGTTCTTCCAATAACAAAATTTAGAATCATGGCAAAACCAAGTAGTGGATTCACTCGAGTTGAAAAGAAATTTTTTAGCCCGAATAGGACGAGGACTCCTGCAAGCATTGCCATAATGATTGAATGAGGAATTGCCCTAATAATTCGATCGAATACTCCGGCAAATCCAACAATCATCAAGAGAATAGATGCTCCAAAGTAAGCTCTGATTACATCAGAAAAGTTATGGTCCACTAAACCCGTAATGAGAAGCGCGGTAGTTGTTGATGCCCATGATCCAACAATCGGGATTTCAAACCGTTGGCTTAGAATAAGTCCGAACAAGCCAGACCCAAGAAAGACTGCGAAGAGCCAGGAATTAGTGATTTCAGCAGAGAGATTTCATGACTCGGCTGCCTGATAGAGGATTGCAATTGATCCAGTTGTTGAAACAAAAACAACAAGTAATCCTGAAAATAGTGCTGTCCAACTGAACGCTTCTTTCAGACTTCGAGTATTTACGATAATCCCTTTCATGGTTGAAAGGTTTGCGGTTCCCGATTCTTTTGGCAAATTCATGAACGGATTGAATTAATTACTTTAACGTGTCGAGGGCTCAATTCTGAAACAGACTTAACTCCAAGAAGTTTCATGGTGCGCAAAATTTGAGTACTTAAAATTTCTATAGTTCTATCAACGCCATCACGTCCTCCTGCCATTAATCCATATAAATAAGCACGGCCTATCCACGTGAAGTTAGCCCCTTGTGCAAGTCCGGCGACAATGTCCGCACCATGCATAATTCCTGTGTCGATATGTATTTCTGCTTTCTTGCCTATCTTTCTCTTTACTTCGGGTAGAAGTAAAAACGGGACCGGTGCTCGATCAAGCTGCCTACCACCATGATTTGAGAGTATGATCGCGTCTGCTCCCGCCGCGACTGATTTAACGGCATCGTCAACATTCTGAATACCCTTGACTACAAGATTTCCTTTCCAAATTTTTCTAATCCACTTCAAATCATCAAATGTGACGGTTGGGTCAAACATTGAATCAAGCAATTCGGCTACAGTTCCATTCCAATTGTCTAGAGACGCAAACTTGAGTGGGTCCGTTGTTAGAAAGTTTAGCCACCATGCCGGACGTGGTATCGCATTGAGAATGGTTCTTGATGTTAACGAAGGCGGAATTGTCATTCCATTTCGTACATCGCGAAGACGTGCACCCGCAACAGGAACATCAACTGTAAGGACCAAAGTATCAAAGGCGGCATTCTTCGCACGCTCAACAAGGGCCATTGAGCGGTCGCGATCTTTCCACATATAAAGTTGAAACCAATTTCGCCCATGAGGGGCTGCGTTGAATACGTCTTCTATAGAACGTGTTCCCATAGTCGAGAGTGTGTAGGGAATTCCAGCATCAGCAGCCGCGGTACAACCTGCAATCTCGCCTTCAGTTTGCATCATACGTGTGAAGCCAGTTGGAGCAATGCCAAATGGAAAAGCATGTTCTACTCCGAGCATTCTCACCTGAGCGCTAACTTTCGAAACATCGCGGAGAATATTCGGGGAGAATTCAATTGACTCAAACGTTTTGCGCGCACGATCAAGACTCAATTCTTGATCAGCAGCACCATCGGTGTAATCAAATGGAGCTTGAGGAGTCCGTCGTCGTGCTATTTTCTGTAAGTCATATATGGTGAGGGCCCGAGCAAGTCTGCGGCGCTTGGGACTTAAAATCGGTTTTTTAAATTTAAGAAGTGTAGATAATTCAGCTGGTCTAGGCATTCGCCGTTTAACTTTAACTCTAGATTTAGCCATCAAAAACTCCTAATTCAGTTATGAGAACTCTAGTCCCCTCGCTACTTACTTCTAAAACAATTCTCCCAAAATCTCTACTATGAATAGATGTTAGGTTGCTAATGGAGGCTTATTGTCTCACTATGTAAGAGTTGCTGTTTCGGTAAGCCTTGCAATACATGAACTTTCGCTTCGCCTTGGACTAACCAGTGTGTTTCGTGTGATCTTCTTACGAGAGCGGTGAGTTCGTCGATGCCGAGCAGGATTGTGTTGTCGGGTGCATGCATGAGGACTTTTGCGGCGCTATCAGGGATCCAGCGGAAGAACTTGTCGAAGTGTGGGATGACGCTAATGTTGGGAAGAAGATTGAAGCCTGGTCATTCTCACCATCTGATTCCTTTATGGTCACAAAGTAAGAACCATGAGCGGAGGCTCCCTGGGATTGAAGAAAAGTGAAGTCTCGCCCCAAGTCTTCTTCACAACTAGCTGATTGAAGCGATTCAGTAGATCGTCAACAATCTTCTCTATTTGCATACCCAAATCCTAGTGAAGATTCAGTCCGGCTTATAGGGCGACTCTTCTGTCGTTTTGAACTATTTGCTTCCAACAAGCCATTTCTTACGTTCGCGTTCAGGCAATTTTTCAATTGAATATCGCAGCATTGTTCTGGGCATTTGATGTGAATGATCTGCAAGAAACTTTCTAAGCAACATTACATCTCTTTTGCCTAGCTCACGAAGCATCCAGCCCACAGCCTTATGAATCAGATCTTGATCATCCTCAAGTAGCGCCCTCGAAATAGTTACGGTTGGCTCGAAATCTCCATCACGAATTAGAGCAAAGGTGAGCAAAATCGAAACCCGTCTTTGCCAAAGAGATTTCGACCTCGACAGCTTGATCAGCAGTGGCATTGGATCTTCAACCTCAGTCAGATAAACACCCATCCAAGGCGCAGATACATCAACAATGTCCCAGTTATTGATTCGTTCAATTCGAACTTGCTTGAGATAAAAATCAAAGATTCTCTTACGCTCCTGCGTTTTTTTAGCCGACTTGAACTTCAAGTTTAGAATGATGGCGGCACAGAGTCGCGCTTCATGAAATTTCGAGCTAAACAGTTTCTCTACTTCTTGTAGTTCTAATTCTTTGTGCTTTTTTGCAACAGATCGAGTTTTCGGTACCGATACTCCAAGAAATAGATCTCCCTCACCGTATTCGCCCGGAGCCGTCCTATAGAAGCGAGCAAGGTCACTAACTCTTGCCTTATTGGAAAAACTCTTTAGATCTTCAAGGGCATCTCTAGCGCTCACTTTAGAAATATACCTTTCTCCCACTTCTGGAGTACAGGGCTACGCTTCTTGTTCAAATCAATTTGGTCATGCACATGTTGTCTTCGCTCAAGACATATTCGCCAAAAGCTTCGCAACTCCGATACCCCAGAGACTTATAGAGTTCGCGTGCAGGCTTGAAAGCTTCACTTGTTCCTGTTTCAAGGCTTATACGCTCAATCCCACTGCTTCGTGCGAAATCTTCAATGTGAGCAACTATGGCTTTCCCAACTCCCAAGCCTCTTGATTTAGCCAAAGTGTGCATCGATTTAAGTTCAGCGTGATCAACATTTAGTTTTCTCATTGCACCTACGGCAACAAGTTCTCCGTTGATACGAGCACCGAACACCGTGATATCTGGCGAAAACAACTTGGAGGCATCGAGGGCATATACATGTTCGATAGGGGTGGAGGAGGTACAAAAAAGCCAATGCGCTTGAAGTACTTGCGCTAATTCATCAGTTAGGGACTTCTCAGTCCGGATAACAATCTCCACTGCTTGAGAATACAGTCTGTGCTCTCGAGCTCATAGGGAGACTCTACTTTTTCTACTAATTGCCAGCGTTCAAAATCTATTCAATTAGTTCAATCATTACTCTGAGTAATTTGACTTTTGACAGAGCCACTTCTCATGGTCTTTCAGGGAATCAAGCATTGGTAGGTGCTGGGTAATTATTGAGCCATGATCGAGTCATGGATGTACTGCGCTAATCCTCGAACTCGACCATCGTAATATTCTTTGAATCGATCGTCTGCGAGATACATAACGGCAAGATTTTTCTGCATATCGATGGAGCAGTCGTAGAACCATCTAGTTATGGCTTCTCTATGGGCTACCACAGCGCGTTGAGCTTCGGGCGAGGAAACCGAGTAGCCGTTACCAAATGCATAGACAAAGAGTTCCGTCGCCGCTTCCTGATCTACTTTTGCAGCCTGAAAGTCGGCCTTGGAATATCTTGAAGTCCTACTCTGAGATTGCTGAAATGCCTCAGTATTTCCCCAACGCTCTCGAACTTCTGATTCGTAATCGGCCACACGTAATTGTATCGATTGTGAGGGCATAGCCACGAGATCTCAGTGACGTGAATCTATGATGGGGCTATGGCGAAGAAGGATTCAAAGTGCGCAGTCACTCGGGGAGAAGTTGATCTCGCTAAGTACGAGCAATTAGATGGCGAGTGGCGCAAGATTGGATTATCAGCGCCTGCTCGCCGAGCCCTCGTGGATGCAAAACTCTATCGAGTCTCAGACCTGAGAAAGATTTCACTTCAAGAACTCGAAGGATTGCATGGCATGGGGAAGTCAGCTATTGCCCGCATCAAGACGATTATGAATGGCAAGAAAATCAGTTTTCGTCGCGATTAATACCTCGACATCAAAGTAAGTAATAGTGGATTCTGTGCAATAACCAAGCCGTGAGGTTCATGCGAAGTTGAATTGAGCCTATTGGGTTCAATGACAATTTTGTGGCTGGGATATTTGCTTCCGTAGATAAGACGGAGCGTGCACATGACTAGGACTGTTGCAGTCAGTTTAGAGAAGTTAACTAAGAACTATGGCACCTCTCGTGGGATATGCGAGGTTTCCTTTGAAGTGTATGCAGGTGAGGTCATGGGTTTTCTCGGTCCCAATGGGGCGGGTAAGACAACTGCGATTCGCACGTTATTGGGGTTGATAAAAGTTTCGAGTGGAAAGGCAACAATCCTTGGTGTGAATGCCCTAGATTCGAATGTTAATTTGCGTCGAAAGATTGGATACCTGCCAGGCATTGCTGCGACATATGATCGATACACAGCGCTGGGATACCTTGACTTTATCGCGCGCATGCGTGGACTTGAATTGGAAGGCGAAATTCGAACTTTAGCGAGACGACTTGATCTCAACATCACCGAACGGATTCAAGATTTATCAAAAGGAAATCGCCAAAAGGTAAGTGTGATTCAAGCTTTCATGCACTCACCTGATGTGCTCTTCCTTGATGAACCCACTAGCGGACTTGATCCTCTGGTGCAAAGAGAGTTTGAGAAGATTCTCGATGAAGCGCGCGATAGGGGAGCAGCAGTAATTCTCTCTTCGCATGTCTTGAGTGAAGTGGAGCATCTCGCTGACCGCATTGCAATTATTGACCAGGGCAGCATAGTTGTCGTTGATGAAATTTCTACATTGAAGGCCAAAGCCCGACGCCGGATAGATCTCTTTTTCGAAAAGCAGATAGCCGAAGGAGACTTTGCAAAGGTTCCAAACATTAAGGAAATCGAAGTGGTTGATGGTTCTTTGCGTTGTGTGGTTACTGGATCAGAGTTTGAACTTCTCAAACGTGCAGTCGACCTCGGTGTCACGGAAGTTCGCACTCATGAGTCTTCACTCGAAGAGATCTTTCTGGGATTAGTAGGCGCTAAGTGATCCCCCTCTATTTCAAGACATGGCGCGATCATTGGCGGACTTTGCTCTCTTGGTCCTTTGTTCTATTGCTTCTGGTAACGATTCAAATGTCGATCTATCCAAGCATCGTAAAGAACAAAGAGGCGCTCCAGGGGTTTCTTGATTCTTACCCCGAAGCAATCCGCAAAATTTTCCGAATGCAGGACTACACCTCAGGGGCTGGATTTCTTAGTACAGAGCTTTACAGCATGATGGTGCCGCTAGTTCTTATTGCGGTCGGAGCTACATGGGGAGCAAGCGCAACAGCCGAAGAGGAAGATGAAGGAACCGCAGATTTGTTACTGACTCTCCCGATTTCTCGCACCCGAATTATGCTGGCGAAAATCTCGGCAACGATGACTGTAGTGATTGCTCTCGGATCCCTTGCGATGCTCAACATCATCGTTCTACGTGGCATTGTTGATATGAAAATCGATGAGGGAAAGTTGGTCGCAGCAACAACATCGAGCATCTCACTCGGTATTTTCTTTACAGGAATTGCGTTTTTAGTGGGAGCGTTCAGTCGAAAGAAAGGCTCAGCGATTGGTGTCGTAACTGGACTTTCGTTGATTGCCTTTCTCATTTACTCACTATCTGCACTGGTTGATAGTTTCGATGCAATTGAGCCCTTTAACCCGATGGAATGGGGGCTGGCCGGACAACCACTGTTCAATGGTCTCGATGAGGTTGGAGTCATCAAATTGCTTGCCGGCGGCTTGGTTCTGCTTGCGCTAGCAATTATTAAATTTGATAAGAAAGACATCAGTACTCCATAAGTGAGACAAGGACGAAAGGAAAGTAAATGAAGCAGTGCCAGAGTTGCGGAATGCCACTCAATACCAAGAAGGCGGGAGATTGTCGTGGTAGTGAGAGTGATGGAAGTCGTAGCGAGAAATGGTGCTCTCTTTGCTATGCAGATGGTAAGTTCATCAATCCCGAGACTAGCCTTGATGAGATGATTAAAATCGTCGATAACGCACTTAAGGAGCAGAATTCGGGTTTCTTGATGAGAAAGATGGCGGTAAAGCAGCTTCCAACCCTTGAACGTTGGCGAAGTAAGTGAAAAGTCCAAAGGAGATATCGTGAGTGAAAGTTCAGGCAAGTGTCCGGTAGCGCATGGCGCAATCACAGAAGTTGGAGCCAGAAAGAATTGGTGGCCCAACGCCCTCAACCTAGACATCCTTCATCAACACGATACAAAGATTGATCCACTTGGTAACGACTTTGACTATCACGAAGAACTTAAGAAACTTGATGTTGATGCTCTCAAGAAAGATCTCCATGCTCTTATGACCGATAGCCAGCCATGGTGGCCAGCAGATTGGGGACACTACGGCGGACTCTTTATCCGTATGGCATGGCACTCGGCAGGTTCATACCGAACTGCAGATGGACGTGGTGGTGGTGGAACTGGCAACCAACGCTTTGCACCGCTGAATTCTTGGCCAGATAACACCAACTTAGATAAAGCGCGCCGTTTACTGTGGCCAATCAAGAAAAAGTATGGAAACAAAATCAGTTGGGCAGATTTGATGATTCTCGCTGGAAACATCGCTTATGAATCTATGGGACTTAAGACTTTTGGTTTTGGCTTCGGACGTGAAGATATTTGGGCTCCGGAGACTGATATCTATTGGGGCTCAGAAAACGAATTTTTAGCGCCAAGTGATTCACGCTACGACGATCTCTCTGATGCAAGCACGATGCACAACCCTCTTGCTGCTGTTCAGATGGGATTGATTTACGTCAATCCTGAAGGAGTCAACGGAAATCCAGATCCGCTTCGAACAGCACAACACGTTCGCGAGACTTTTGCACGTATGGCCATGAACGATGAAGAGACTGTGGCGCTGACAGCTGGTGGACACACTGTTGGTAAGGCACATGGAAATGGCAAAGCATCGAATCTTGGACCTGCGCCAGAAGCTGCTGACATTTCTGAACAAGGAATGGGATGGAATAACCACAAGACTCGTTCAATCGGACGTAATGCCGTTACAAGTGGAATTGAAGGAGCATGGACGACGCACCCAACCAAGTGGGATAACGGATACTTCGAACTTCTCTTCAAATATGACTGGGAGCTCAAAAAATCACCTGCTGGCGCGCATCAATGGGAGCCAATCAACATCGCCGAAGAAGATAAGCCAGTCGATGTCGAAGATCCATCTATTCGTTACAACCCGATGATGACTGATGCCGATATGGCCATGATTAAGGATCCGATTTATCGCGCAATCTCGGAGAAGTTCTACAAGGATCCAGATTATTTTAGTGATGTATTTGCTCGTGCGTGGTTTAAGTTGACGCACCGAGATCTTGGACCGAAAGTCCGGTATATCGGTCCTGATGTACCGCAGGAAGATTTGATTTGGCAGGATCCAGTTCCTGTTGGAAGTGCTAGTTACAAAGTAGCTGATGTGAAATCCAAAATCGAAGCTTCTGGTCTTTCAATCGCGGAACTCGTTGCAACAGCGTGGGACAGCGCTCGCACATTTCGAGGTTCAGATAAACGCGGTGGCGCTAACGGTGCGCGCATTCGTCTAGAACCTCAGAGAAAATGGGAAGGTAATGAGCCTTCTCGTCTGACAAAAGTTTTGGCAGTCCTAGAACCGATTGCTCAAGAGACTGGCGCAAGTGTTGCTGATGTCGTTGTCTTGGCGGGAAATATTGGTGTCGAGAGAGCCGCGAAAGCTGCAGGTTTTGATATCTCGCTTCCATTCTCTCCAGGTCGCGGAGATGCAACACAAGCCCAGACCGATGTTGACTCTTTCGCCCCACTGGAACCGATTCACGATGCATTCCGCAATTACTTGAAAGAAGATTATGTGGTTGCCCCAGAAGAATTGATGCTCGATAGAGCACAGTTAATGGGGCTTACTGCTCCGGAAATGACAGTTTTAATCGGTGGAATGCGCGCACTTGGCGCAAACTTTGGTAGCAACACAAATGGAGTCTTCACCGATCGCGTTGGCGAGCTAACAAATGATTTCTTTGTGAACCTCACTGATATGTCATTTGTCTGGGAGCCAAATGGCGAGAACCAGTACAACATCCGCCATCGCATGACTGGTGATGTGAAATTCACAGCAACGCGTGTGGACTTAGTCTTCGGTTCGAATTCGGTGTTACGTGCCTATGCTGAGGTCTACGCTCAAGATGACAATAAGCGTAAATTTGTCGATGATTTTGCCAAAGCGTGGACTAAAGTCATGAATGCAGATCGGTTCGATCTACTCCAGTAACGCTGATTAGGTGATATCGCTCTCGTAAGGTAACCTTTCGTTATTGATGCATCCGCATCATAAAAAAGAAAGCACGGCAGTTGCCGGCTTATATGTAAGTCTTACCTTTTCGTGATTACGTCAAGTCAATTGAGACATACATGTCTACTTGATTGGTACGTATTTTCATGTCATCACTTGCTGCTGTAAAACCATCTACATTCAAAGACCTCGGCATTCATCCTGATTTAGTCAGAGTTTTGGATGCCCAAGGCATCACCACTCCATTTCCGATCCAAGAAGCGACTCTTCCGGATGCAATTGCCGGACATGACATTCTTGGTCGAGGCCAGACTGGCTCTGGAAAGACACTTGCATTCGGACTCGCGCTGCTCAATAACATTTATGGCAAGAAAGCAAAGCCTCACCAACCACTTGCACTTGTACTTGCACCTACGCGCGAACTCGCACAACAGATTGATGAAGTACTGCGCCCATTAGCTCGCGCTATCGGCCAAGACTCTGTCGTTATCGCGGGCGGAATGCCATATGGCAAGCAGGTAAATGCACTGAAGAAAGCAACCTCAATCTTGGTTGCAACACCAGGACGACTTATTGATCTACTAGAGAAGAATGAAGTTCGTTTTGATGCATTACAAATCACAGTCCTTGATGAAGCCGACCAAATGGCAGATATGGGATTCCTCCCTGTCGTCAAACAGATTCTCAATCAGACGAAAAAGGGCGGCCAACGCATGCTCTTCTCTGCAACCCTGGATCGTGGCGTTGATGGTCTGGTTCGCCAGTATCTCTCTGAGCCAAAGTCGCACTCAATCAAAGAAATTGAAGGCACAAAGGCAAAGACTGATCACTACGTATTCGTTTTGAAGCATGGCGATAAAGCAAATATCACCACTCAGATCGCATCACGTGAAGGAAAGTCAATCTTCTTCGTACGTACAAAGCGCGGAGCGGACAAGCTAGCTTCTAACCTTTCCAATGCTGGAGTTATGGTCGGAACATTGCATGGTGGAAAGTCACAAGCAGTGCGTACTCGCACACTAGCTCGCTTCAAGGAACAAGATTCAGCGGTCTTAATCGCCACCGATGTTGCAGCGCGCGGAATCCACGTTGATGGAATCGATCTCGTGGTTCATGTCGATGCGCCTGCAGATCATAAAGATTACTTACACCGTTCAGGCCGTACAGCTCGCGCTGGCCAAACTGGACGCGTTGTAACGCTGGCAACTCATTCCGAGCAACGAGCAATCGGTGGCATCACAACTCGTGCCGGTGTCGAACCTTGGGTTATGGGCATTACACCAATGGATGAAAAGCTTGTGAAAATCACCGGAGCGCGTGAACCATCTGGGATTCCAATCATCGAACCAAAAGTGAAAGCTCCTGCGATGCCGCGCCACAAGGTGCAGC
>Ga0209229_10000161_pt1 | contig 25682 bp, 29 predicted proteins | sample SanBayMetagenome_FD_187466 | JGI IMG/M metagenome (GOLD analysis project Ga0209229, IMG submission 187466) | Freshwater and sediment microbial communities from dead zone in Sandusky Bay, Ohio, USA (SPAdes) (version 2) | ecosystem: Environmental > Aquatic > Freshwater > Lentic > Sediment... | reverse complement strand
CCAGCAATTATCTTCTTTGGTGCTTCTGCTCCAACAAGTGGAACACAAAATATTGGAGATCTATGGATAGACATAGATGATGATGCTGGAGATACAGAATTTATACATGTTGGTCCAGATGCTCCAGATACTTATGGTTCTGGAACTCTATGGGTTGATACAGATGAGCCAGAGCTTCCATTAATTTATTCTGATGAAGAGCCACCATCACAAACACCAATTGAAGGTGATTTTTGGGTAGATATAGATGACCTTGCAGGACAACTTGTAACCGTAAGAGAAACAGCACCACTCCCAGCAGAGTCAGAGCTTTGGATCGATACTTCTACAGAAGAAGGTCTAGAGACATTTACAGTTGCAAACGTTTATGAAGGAAATAGATCTGTTTACAACACAATTCTAGAACTTCCAAATGCAGCTACCCACGGCGGAATGATAGCTTATGTTGAAGATAATAGATCTTTGTATATATCAAGAGTTATAATCCCAGAGTATACTTTGGCTGCAACCTACAATGTAACAAATAATGGAATGGGTAGCTACTCAATAAATGGAGTTGCAAATGCTCCGCTTATATTCCAGCGTGGCAAAAAGTATGTATTTAATGTAAATGCTCCAGGACATCCATTCTGGATTAAAACGCAGCAAAAGACTGGCATAGGATTTGATTGGTACTATGGAGTTCAAAATAATGGCATAGATAATGGAACAATAATATTTAATGTTCCATATAATGCCCCAGATAATCTATTTTATATCTGTCAATATCATTCTATGATGACAGGTTCAATAACAGTTTCAGGAACAGTTAATATTACTTCTTCTTGGGAAAAGCTATACCCTAATAATAGAAAAGACCAGCTAGAGGTCTTTGGTTATATGGGATTATTATAAAGAATTTGGTATAATTCTATAAGGAGTGTGAGCTAATGTCATTAAAACGCTATGATGGAACGCAATGGGTTACCGTTGCTGGTTCACGTCCAGGCCCTACAGGTCCAGCAGGCCCAGCGGGTCCAACAGGACCACAGGGAGCGGCAGGCCCAGCGGGAGCGGCAGGTCCAGCGGGACCTCAAGGTCCACAAGGCGTTCCAGGTCCAGCGGGTGCTCAGGGAAATCAGGGTGCAATAGGACCTACTGGTGAAAGAGGATCTAAGTATTTTACTGGATCAGTAAATCCAGTTTCTACAGCTGGATACTTTACTGGAGACCAGTTCTTAAATACAACAACTGGTGATTTATTTACATTTAGCGCATTGCCAACACCAGCGTGGGCATTCGCAGACAATATTATGGGTCCAGCAGGCCCAACAGGTCCAGCAGGACCTACAGGCCCAACTGGTGAAATAGTTGTGGCGGACATTGAAAGAAGAGTATCCGCATATGAATTGGATATTCTGCTAAACTTAGGTATATACTTTCCAAAGTATAATACCCTTGCAAATCTTTCAACTGTTACTGGAACAATTTCAGCAACAAGCTTTATTCTATAAGATGGAGAAAATGAATGGCTAGAAGAACGTTAGTAAACAGAGATTACACATTTAATCCAGTAACAGGAACAATTGTAATTCCAGAACCAATTCAGCGAGAGAGACTCTTGCTGATAACAAACGTAACACGTAATAAGGTTATCTATAACTTCTCAGATCAAAACTTAGGTGCACTCAGCTACTCCATCAGCGACCACCCAACATCACCAGATACAACAATTACTTTAGAATATAATACTGCTGATATGGCATCTACAGATGACCTATCGATTATCTATGATGACGTCGTAGAGAGATTCTTGCCAGCAGAGACAATGATTGACGCAGTTGGAAAAATGCGTGTTTCTACCCCACAGTCTCTTATCGATACAGACTTTGAATACTCAGTTCAGAACTCTAAATGGGAAACACTTACTCTGCAAAACAACTACCCATCATTTTTCTCAAGAGGAACTGGTGGAAACTCATTCGATTTAGTTTCAGTAACATCTAATGGAGCTTCTCCTAGATCTCTAATAACTGTAAATACAAACTCATTAGCTCCACACGGACTTAACAGCGGTGATATTGTTTCTGTTCAAGAAACACTGAATGCCTTAGCAGACGGAACATCTGTTATTCAAGTTTTAAATTCAAATGCATTCACATATGTTTCAAAAGGAATAATTCCTGCTGGAGAGTTACTCGATGGAACACTAACAACAATCTATGGTGGCGGTATCTTTGATAACGCACATATTCCAGGTGGAATTCCAGGACAGTTTAACGCATTTTCAGCAGTTTCAGATGAAGCATCTGCATTATCAGGCGGATCAACAATTACAATCCAGACACAAAGACCGCATGGACTCTATGCTGGAGTAACTGTATTGTTTGCTGGATCTTCTGCAACAACAATTGACGGAAACTTCTTGGTAACAAAAGTTCCAACAGCTACTACACTTCAATTTAAGTCACCAAATCAGGTTTTGAATCCGATTAATACTGACCAGCTAGGATTTTATGTAAGACCAGAAGGTTATGTGGACCACAGACCGTTTGACGGCGGTGTTATTCTTTCAACAGCAAACAACGTTTGCGGAACACAAACAATACGTCAAACACGTCGTTATTTCCGCTATCAGTCAGGTAAATCAATTCAGTTCTCAACAGGAACTAAATTCACACCGACATTTGATATTACAGATATTTATGCTACATCAACAGCAGCAGGATCAAACTATATTAACATTACAACACTTCAAGATCACAACTTACAGCCAGGTGCTGAAGTTCTTCTCGAAGGAATTGAAACAATTGGATATAACCCATACAACGGAGTCCACATTGTTTACGAAGTCATAAACAATACACAGCTTAGACTTCAAACAGTTTTCACACAAACAATTACTGGACTGGATCAATATCCAGGTGGTGTTAATGCGTTTATGACAGCATATAAGTGGAAGGGTTCAGCAACACGTGCTGGCTTGTATGACGATCAGAATGGATTCTATTTTGAATACGATGGAACAAAGCTTTATGCTGTAAAAAGATTCTCTAACAAAGAGCTTTTTGGAAAATTAACATGTACTCAATATTCTAACTTAATTACAGGACAAGGAACAAGATTCCGTAAGCAGCTTGTTGTTGGTCAATATATTGTTATTCGTGGACAGTCATACCGTGTTATTGGAATTGATTCTGATACACAAATGTACGTTTCTCCTGCATATCGTGGAACATCAAACACATCAGCAAGATATATGGTAACTCAGGTTCAAAAGATTCCTCTAGAGCAATGGAATATAGATAGATTTGATGGAACTGGTCCATCAGGATTTAAAATTGATCTTTCAAAGATGCAAATGACCTACATCGATTATTCTTGGTACGGTGCTGGATACATTAGATTTGGTCTTAGAACCACAGAGGGAGATATTGCTTGGGGTCACAAGATTTCAAATAACAATATCAATACAGCAGCATATATGCGCTCTGGTAACCTGCCAGCTCGTTATGAAACAATCAATGAGCCTTTAGAGTCAACAAGATTAATATCTGGTGGAGATGCAGTTTCTGGATCAACACTATTCCCACAACAAACTCTGATGTATGTTGAAAATGTTGACCGCTGGCCAGCACAAGGACATTTGAGAATATCAGATAATACAAACTTTGAAATTTGTGAATATACTAATATTGGTCAATATAATAGTGTTGTTCGTGGCTATCCAATTACAGTAATTAGAAGAGCTCCTCAAACATTAGTCTATGGAGGGCAGTCATACACCCTTAGTGGAACTTCCAGCCTTGTAAACTTTGTTCCAGATCTATCAATTCCTGGTGGTGCTGGAAACGCCCAGGTTTCTGTTCAAACAATTTCTCAAAACTGTGCTCCAGTTATGTCTCACTGGGGATCATCGGTAATTATGGACGGTGGATTTAATGATGACTCATTCTACCTCTTTACCGCAGGTATGCAAAGATATCTACAGGTTGGTGGATCTGGTACAGTTTCTGCAACAGTTACAAACCGCTCACGTGCCTCAAATATTGTTACACTAACAACATCAACAAATCACGGATTGCAGGTTGGATCTTCAGCAACTATTTCTGGAATTCTACAGCTATCTACTATTACTGGTAGACAAATTATTTCTGGAGTTGCTACAATTTATATGGCGTCAGACCACGATGCCGTTATTGGAAATCAGGTAACAATTACAGGACTTGATTCAAGATTTAACGGAACATACACAGTAGCGTCTGTTCCAAACAATAATACTCTTACATATTCAAGAGTTGGTCAGCCAAACGTTTCTTATGCAGCAGCATCTGGAACTGCAACAGTTTCTACTTCATACAATGGAGTATTTACTCTTACTGCAGCTTCAGGAAATACACTAACATATTCAAATACTGGACCAGATGAACCACAAACATCTGTTATTCCAAATGGTACTGTTCAGCAGTCACTTGGATCTACTCCAATTCCACGTCCACTTATTTCTTTAAGAATTGCACCTTCCGTAGATAACGGTATTGCAAGAAACTTTGGCGTACGTGAACTAGCAAATAGAATGCAGCTAAAGCTTGACTCGATTGGAGTTTTGGCTTCAGGTCAGTTCCTAATTGAAGGAATTCTAAATCCAGCGTCTATGAACGGACCAACATTGCCTACAGCATGGGAAACAGTTCGTGTTGGAGCAGGTTCTCTAGCTCAAGTTATCTTCCACGATAACACTGGTACTCAGGGAGCAACAGTTACATCTCCTACAAATACAATTGGTGGTGGTGACCGTGTATTCGCATTCTATACAGAAGCTCCTACAGGTGGTACATTCTCTGTAACAAACTTTAACGCACAGAAGATCCGTGACCTTGGTAACTCTATTCTAAATGGAAATGGATCTCAGACAAACCCATCATTCCCTAATGGTCCAGATGTTCTTACAATCGTAGCAACTAACATTGGTACAGCAGCTGCAAATATTTCAGCTCGTGTAACGTGGACAGAAGCTCAGGCATAAAAGGAGAATAAATGCCAGACTATACTACCCTATCTACTCAGATAGAGTTATTTAAAGATAAGGTTGATGCATTAACGTCAACAACGATGGATGCAAACGACCTAGTTCTTTTGGCGTCTGCTTTAAATGCTCTAGGTTCCTCTCTGGGTGTTAATGATATTCTCCAGGCTACCATAGATAGAATAGCAGCAATTGAGGCGGCTAAGGTTGCTGCAATTGCAACAATTAACTCTTCAGTTAATGGTGATAGACTTACAGACCTAGAAACAAGCCAGGCTGATCAAGAATCAAGACTAGACAACGTAGAAAACTTTGTATCAACTAGTCTTTCAGATTTTAGCGGTTTGTCTTCTCAAATAAATACAATTAATTCTCAGCTAGCACCAAACCTTCCATCAACATGGAAAGTAATTACAGATAGTGCATATACAATTGCCAACAAGGATAGACTACTTGTTATTCCCTCTGCTGGACAAACCGTAACACTTCCAATAACACCTACAGTTGGAGCTAATGTTCAGATTGTAGACGCTGTGGGAACCTCAGCAACAACTAACTTCACCGTGTTAAGAAACGGTTCCTTGATAAACGGTGTTGCAGAAGATTTAGTATTTAACGTAAATGGTGGAAATGTTACAATGGTTTTTGCAGGTTCAACTTATGGATGGAGAGTGTTCTAATTGGCTAATTTAAATACAATAAAAACTAATCAGTCTGGTATTTCTTTAAATATTGCACAGGCTGAAGATAGATTGTTTAAGGAAGTAACAGACGGATCTCGACGTCCATTTATGATTCCAACAATTACTACTATTAACGAAAGAAACCAGTCCTGGTGGCAAATATGGGCAGCTGGAGAAAGCTGGACAAACTACCATAACTATTTGACTGGAGCTGGATCAAATGCTGACTCAGAAAGAGCATTCTGGTATTCTTTAGGAACAAATAACCGTCAAAATACTGTCGGATACTCATCAATGTCATTTGAGAATAATAAGCTTGTTTATGCAAAAAACTCTCAGGTAGGAAATGATGACGTCCATATTGCACATGCTAGAAACAGATCTTATTCTCCGTTTAGATTAAGAACTATATTTTTAAGAAATCATCACCCAACCGCAGCACAATCTGTAAGCATGTGGGGTCACTATTCTAACTATTGGAGCTCTGGCTACGACGGCTCAGGTGTATGTGTTGGTTATCCAAATGTTAATGGCTCATATAATGCAGTCACAGATATTAACTGGTCTGTACCAGTAAATAGAACTGGCGGAAACTCATATTATGAGTGGTCATGGGGAATAACAATTCCAGCAAGAACTACAGTTGCCGTTACTCAGACAAATACAATGTATTACTGGCAGAACGGATATGTAGACTGGTATCTTGACTCAAACATGTTCTATAACCTAGATTCTACATTTAGCAATTTCTGGGTACAGCCAGACCTCAAAATGACACATGCAGCACATACATATAATGATCAAAATAATGAGTTTAACGTAAGAAACTCTTATAGAATCTGGCGCAGAACAGCCGAACTGTTTGGAGATAGATAATGTATTACTCAAAATTTGACGAATTGGGAAATCAAACCGAATCCATGCTTGTAACTGAAGATCCTGGTGATGGATGGTATCAAGTCGGAGACGATATAGTAGGTAAAAGATTTAAATTCGTTGATGGAGAAGTCGTAGAAATGACTTCAGAAGAAATTGAATCTGAAAATGATTTGCTTATTTTCAATGGAGTTAAGCAAAGAGTTAGAGATCAAAGAGCAAAATTGCTAGTAGATTCAGATTGGACTGTTAATCCGCAGGTTCCTCTTTCTGAAGAAAAGGCAGCAGCCTGGTCAGCCTACAGACAAGCTCTAAGAGATTTGCCTTCTAATATAACATTAGAGATGGCAAAGGCAGGCACAGATCTTTCATGGCCAGTGCCGCCATCTTAAAGGATTTTAAGGTATAATTTAACAAGAGGTGAGATAAATGCCAAGTTATGATAGTTTACAGACACAGATTGACCTTTTTAAGACTAAGGTCAACGCCTTGTCGGGTTCAACTTTAAATACACAGGATTTAGTCTTTTTGGCTAAAGCCATCGAATCTATGGGTAACCTGCTTGGCGTTAACGACGTTCTTGCAGCAACTGCCTCTAAGATTAATGAAATACAAACAGCTTCTTCTGGAGCTGTTGTACAAATTGGAAATGCTGGTTCAACTCAGGTTTCTAATGTGCAAAGCGCAGGAGTAGCGGCGATTGCATCAGTAAATGCTACACTAAGCAATTTTACAGTCTATTCACACATGGGAGTAATTTAATATGGCAACAGTAGTAACGCCAGTACGATTTTATGCAAATGTCCCAGGAACATCAGATGTAGCAGTTTACACTGTTCCAGCATCAGAAATCGATGTTGTTACATCCCTGACATTTGACAATTTAACAGATTCAGCAGCTCAGGTAAACGTAAAGATGGCTGGACAATTTCTAGTAAAGAACCTAGATGTTCCGCCTAGATCACTAATCGCCCTTGATTTCAAGGTTGTATTGAACACAACAGAAACAATCAGCGTATACCAGAATACAGCAAACGCATGCTCAGTATTTATTTCTGGTGTAAAAGTTAACGAAGTTTAATAGTTAGGAGTAACTAATGTCAACAGTTGGCACAACAACTAGTCAAACATATTTGCCAGGATTAACAGCAACCCTGACAAGTATTGTTTCAGCAAACCTTATTGTAAATGGTGGAGCTTATCTTCCAGTAGAGCAAAGACTTTATTCTACTGGTAACTGGACAAGACCAACAAACATTGCTAACTGGATAAAGGTTACACTCATTGGAGGAGGCGGATCAGGTGGATCCGCAACTTCATGGAACTATACTGGCGCAGGTGGAGGCGGCGCTGGACAATATTTGGTAAGATATGTTGATATATCTTCAGTTGCAGCTGGAGCTAACGTTCCCGTTACAATTGGAACGGGTGGAGCCGCTGTCGGTGGTAACTCTGTTGGAAATGACGGAGCAGACTCTACATTTGGAGTGAATGGTAATCCATTCTATCTAATCTCTTACGGTGGCGGCGGAGGCGGATACGCACAAGGTTGGGGAAGAAACGGTAGATACGGATCAAACGGTGCAGGAGCAGTTACATCAGGTGGTGGCTCAGGCGGAGGTGGCGGAGGCTACTGGCAAAATCAGTACAATGGAGCTGGCGGTGGCGGAGGAGCAGGTGGTCCAGGAGGACACGCTTATCAAGGAACTTACTCTGCAGGAACTGGATATACTGGTTACGGCGGAGGTCGTGGTGGCGGAAATGGTGGATCTGATGGTGGAACTGGAAACTCAAATGGTTGGGGACAGTATCATACTTGGGGAGGACTTGGTGGAGTTGGTATTAATGGATTAGCTGGCGGCGGCGGCGGAGGCGGCGGAAACGCAGGCCCAGGATGTAATGGTGGCGGTACAGGTGGAGACAACTTAACACAAAATGCTGGAAACGCTGGAATGGACGGAACTGGTGGAGGCGGCGGAGGAAGCTACTGGTCAGGTGGCGGAGGAGCAAAGGGCGGAAACGGACTTTGCTGGATAGAATATTACAGAAGGGTATCATAATGGAAAGAACATACGCATTAGTTAACGGAGAAGAAATCATCAATGTTGTATATGGTGGTTCACCAGAATGGTTTGCAGAGCACGAAGATTATAAAGTTTATGAAGTAATCGATGTTACTGATATGACAGAAAAACCAAGTCCATCTGGATGGACTTACAAGGACGGAGAGTTTGTTAAGGATCCAATGCCTGAACCTCTTCCTCCAGTAATTGAAGAAGAAGATAGATCAATAAATCAGGTAGAAGTAGTACCTGGACTAAATCCAGAAAATTAAAAGGAGTAATAGTGGCTATTACAATTACATCTACAACTGGCAATGCGATTGCAGTAGGCTTAGAGGAAACTTTAGGTGCAGTTGTAAGAGCAGTTACTCCTCCAACCCCACTATTTGTTAGACAGGCTTCTGTTATATCAGCAACTGGTAACTGGACACGTCCAGCAAATATTGCTGACTACATAGATGTTGTCTTGGTTGCTGGAGGTGGAGCTGGAGCATCTTATGGAAACGATGCAAGATTTGGCGGAGGCGGAGGCGCAGGACAGTACCTTAAAAGAATTCTTGATATATCTTCTATAACATCTGGAAGCACAATTTCAGTTACGATTGGTAATGGCGGTTCAGCAGTTTCTGGAACAGCAAATGGTAACAATGGTGGAAACTCTGCTTTCGGTACCTCTGGACAACCATTCTATATGGTAGCCTACGGCGGAGGCGGAGGTGGACATGGAAATGCAAACGGAAATAATGGAAACGGTGGCTCCTGTGGTCCAGGAGCAAATAACATAACTGGCTACGGCTCAGGCGGAGGCGGAGGCTCAGAGTGGCAAAACGCATGGGGAGCAGCAGGCGGTGGCGGCGGAGCAGGTGGTCCAGGACAACATGGCGGAATGAATGGTAACTTTCAAGCAAATCAATACGCAGGTCGCTGTGGCGGACGCTTAAACTCTGAAGGTTCTTCAGCTGGTGGAGCAGGAATGTCTCCAAGCGGTGACTCAAGACAGGCATGGCCTGGTGGCAATGGTGGAAATGGTATTAACGGATTAGCAGGCGGAGGCGGTGGATCTGCTAGAGGTGGAAACGGTAATGGTTCTTGTGGTGGAGGACAGGGTTATGGCTATACTCATGGATGGCAAGGTGGTGATGCACGTCCTAGCTCAGGCTCAGGCGGAGGCGGAACAAATGATAGAACGGTTTCAGGTGCAGGCGGAAGTGGAATTTGCATAATTAATTATTGGGCTAAGGTGAATGCATAATGCCAACATTTTTAAATAATCAACAGCAGATAATGGTTCCTGGTCTAGAAGACACACTTGGAACTATTGTAAGAGGTGTTACTCCTCCAACTCCACTATTTATACAAGCACAATCAATAATTGCCTCTACTGGTAACTGGACACGTCCACAGAATATTGCCGACTTCATAGAAGTAGTACTTGTTGCTGGCGGTGGCGCAGGTGGACTATGGTCTGGCGGAGATTACTTTGGCGGTGGCGGTGGCGCAGGTCAATACTTAAGAAGAATCGTTAATATTAACTCTGTCGCAGCACTGGGAGTTATTCCAATTACTATTGGAAATGGTGGCTCTGGTGTTACTGGAAATACAAATGGTAACAATGGTGCCAACTCAGCTTTTGGTACGTCTATAAATACATTCTACATGGTAGCCTACGGCGGAGGCGGAGGTGGACATGGAAATAATAATGGAAACAATGGAAATGGTGGAGCATGTGGAATTGGTGCAGATAACATAACTGGCTACGGCTCAGGCGGTGGCGGCGGTTCTGGTTGGCAAACTAACTGGGGTGCTGCTGGCGGTGGCGGCGGAGCTGGTGGTCCTGGGGAACATGCTGGAATGTTTGGTAACTTTCAAAATAACCAATACGCAGGTCGTTGTGGAGGTCGCTTAACCTCTGAAGGTTCTTCAGCTGGTGGAGCAGGATCTGGTGTAGGAGATTCACGTCAAGCATGGAATGCTGGCAATGGTGGAAATGGTATTAATGGATTAGCTGGCGGTGGCGGCGGAGGAGCTCGTGGAATGTGCGGTAACGGTTCTTGCGGTGGAGGACAAGGAAGATCATCAACACACGGAGATCAGGGTCGTGATGCACGTCCTAACTCTGGCTCAGGCGGCGGAGGATCAAATGATAACGTAACATCTGGATCTGGTGGTACAGGAATATGTATTATCACATACTGGCAGAAGACAACTTAAGGTATAATATAACAAGGAGGAAATAATGCCTATAACATCAATACCAACACAAGTCACACCACCTCTTTGGTCTTATACTTTTGTACAAAGCCCAATTAACGGTAATGGTTATGACTATTTTAATACAGCTGTAAAGAGAACAAATTATGGATCCATCACAGCAGGAACACTTGCGATAGACGTAACTTCAGCAGCTATTCATAGATTTCAACCAGGTGCTACTACAACAGTATCATTTACTGGTTTCCCAGCAGTTTCAACAGGGTATTTTTGGCAGGTAGAGGTAAAGGGTGGATCACTATTTACTATCAACTGGCCAGCAGCAATTAAGTGGGATTCATCTGCATCAGCTCCAACGCTATCTGCAAACGTAACCCTACTTAACTTCTTTACCCCAAACCAGGGAACAACAATTTACGGCGGAGTAGCATTCGCAGATATTAACGCAGCATAGGAGATATAATGTACGCAATTCTAGAAGATGGAAAAGTATCAAAGGCAGGTTCACTAACAGAGCTATTCCCTTCAGTCTCTTTTGCAGCAACTGGTCCAGACCAGGAATGGCTAACTCTAAATAATGTTACAGAAGTACAGATGACTTTAGATTACAATGAGGACACAGAAGAGCTTGTTTATCTTGAAACTCCAAAGATTCTCAAGGGAAATAAAGTAGTAGGAGTAGAAGTAAAGGCACTATCAGCAGATCTAGCGTGGGCTAGAATCAAAGTAAAAAGAAATGACTTGCTAACAAAGACCGATTGGACTCAACTAGCAGATACTCTTGATCCAGCAATGACTAAGAAGTATGCAGAGTATCGTGCTGCACTTCGTGACATTACATCAGCTAAAACACCTGCAGATGTTGTCTGGCCCAAGGATCCTGTGAAGGGGGCTTAAATGCTTCCTCACGTATTATTTAACTTTAGAACAAACAATAGAGCATCATTTCCAGTAACTACTGGTTTACAGATGCACTATGATGGCGATGCTGGAAATACATTTACAAAAAATGCAACAAATGATGTTTCTCAGTGGAGAGATCGTTCAGGATTTTCAAGACACGCAGCTCAAGCAACATCTAATCAGCAACCAAAATATACACTCAATACAGTAGGTGGAAAAGTCGGTGTTGTACACGATGGCTCAAATGACTTTATGCTTATGGGAGATGGTACTCTATCGTTCCTAAACACATCATCAATGACAATTGTTATTGTTTGTAATAGACCAGATACACCAATTCAAAAGTGGGTTATTGGAGGTCAAGGCGGAATTGCAAGAACAAACCTTCAGATAGGATATAACTCAGCAACTTCATTCAAATTTGGTTTTGGTTCAGATGATCTCAACGCAATTATTCCTAACGTTTCAACTGGAACAACAGAAATGTTTGTTATGACATATGATTCTCTTAGCCAAGAAAAGTTTTTGAGAAGAAATAAAGTTGAAGAAGCATCTGGTGCTGGAACAGCATCAATCTCTTCAATGACTGGACAATCAATTGCACGTTATCTTTCATCTTTCTCTAATATATCAGTTGGAGAGATTGCTATATTTAACAGAGTATTGTCACCAGCAGAAATAACACTTGTAGAAACTTCACTTGCTATTAAGTGGCAAGTAGTTTAGTTAGGAGATAAAATGGCATACGTACCAACCAGAATAGTTGGTCCATATAACCTGATTGATGCATATCAGTCTATTTATATTGCCGAGCAAAAAACAATTGTTAAGCAGATCCTGCTTTCAAATGTTACTGGAACTGCAGCAAGCGTTAGAATTGCAATAACCCCATTTTCTGGAACCCCATCATCAACAAATGCTATTATGCAGGATGTAGAAATTGAAGCCAACTCAACTTTAGTAGCAGATATTGTTCAGGTTTTGAATGTCTTGGATAAGCTACATGCAAGAGCATCAATATCTGGAGCGGTTAATATTACAATATCTGGAATCGTTGAAGACGGTACAGAATAAAATGGGAGACTACTTTGGCCGTCCAGTCTTTTCCCAAGGATAAAAATCAACAGGTAGAACATTTAAATGTTCCGTATGCTCGTGTAATAGTACCAAATCTAGTTGGTCTAAACAATGTTATTGCACAAGCTACCCTTGATGGTCAAGGTTTGAGACCAGATGAAAAATATTTTGTTGATACATCTGGAACTGGCGGAGTTGTCATTTCACAGGCAGTTCCTTCTGGAAAAAGAATCAGATTTAAAACAAAGATCGAATACACAGTTCGAACCCTTGCGGCAGTAACTGTTCCATATGTTGTTGGCACAAATAAAAATGTAGCGGCAGCAACACTTACATCATCACTACTTACATATACTATTATTACCGTTCCCACTCAAAATGTAAACAATCAGGATATAGTTTTATCTCAAAATCCAGAACCCCCAGTTCAACTTCCAGCAGGAAGTAATGTAACTCTTACTGTAGGAAACTATATTCCAGCCACTGAAGGCTTATTGCCAGATGTAATTAATAAAACTGAAGCAGAAGCAAGGCTTTTGCTTAATTCCGCTTTATTTACAAATATATCAGTTACAAATAATACTGGATCATCACAAACATACATTGACCTTAATGGCTTAATTTCTTCACAGGTTCCAATACCCACAACTTTGCACCCATTTGCATCTCCAGTTTATTTAACTAAGATTGTTTATGTTGCACCACCACCTGTCTTTACTCCACCACCTCCCGTATTTACTGCACCTCCAGTATTCACAGCACCTCCTCCCGTCTTTACAGGTCCACCTCCCGTATTTACTGCACCTCCAGTATTCACAGCACCTCCTCCCGTCTTTACAGGTCCACCACCTGTATTTACTGCACCACCTGTATTTACAGTTAGCCCACCAGTATTTACTGCGCCTCCAGTCTTCACCGCTCCTCCAGTATTTACACCTCCGCCTGTATTTACTACAGTCCAGGGTTATTGGGGAAGAGCATGCTGCGACGGTGTTGCTACCAACTATTCAAGCACTGTTTCTGCAGCAAGGGTCCAGGAGTGGTTTGGAGATAATTGTGGATCTCTTTCAAATGTAAATATTATTTACGGAACTGGATATCCATCAACACCAACTCAGGCTACATGTACACCTACACCTCCAGTCTTCACCGCCCCACCAGTGTTTACAGCTCCTCCTGTATTTACCCCACCACCAGTGTTTACCCCACCACCAGTGTTTACCGCACCACCTGTGTTTACCGCACCACCTGTGTTTACAGCACCACCTGTATTTACTCCTCCACCAGTATTTACTCCTCCTCCAGTCTTCACCGCTCCTCCAGTATTTACAGCGCCTCCAGTATTTACGTCTACAAACGGTACTACATGTACATCTCTAGATACTAGAACTGGAGCATGTGGTTCTCGTGGATGCGATACAGGATATTGTGGTTCTGGAGCCGCTTGTAGTGGATCTTCATACAGATGCTTATACATTTAAAATTGACAATATCTGGTTAATTTTGATATAATAAAATAAAAAGGAAACTTATATGCTTACAGATGAAAAATTAGATGAATTTATTGCTGGATCAGACGGCGCAGCCCTTGTGTGGGTTATAGACGGTGACTGTCTTTATGACATAGCAGTAGATATTCAGTATGTACCAATGTTTACAGAATCTGATGAGGTTATAGATATATCAGATCAGTACCCTGAGCATGATGGACTTACAGTAAGGTTCATGAAAAACGGCGAGGTACTCGAAGACTTGCAAACAACAGAGTATTTTGGTAGTATATTGCTAAGCGAGCCTCAAGTTGTTGATCTAGAAAAATATCCATATGGAAGATATGTTCAATCGCCATATGCTAAATTTGATGGCGAAAAGTTTATTATAACTAATAGGGATATGACTGGATATCCAGAATGGTATGAATAAGTGAGCAGATGGTCTGAGTATAAAGCAAAAAATGGAGTTACTCCGTTAGATTTATTAAATCCAGCAACAAGACAAACAACAGATGAAGTCTCAAGTGCCAGATTTGATACCTGCAAGTCATGTGAATTTTTAACAGCTCATACAAATAGATGTCAAAAATGCGGTTGTTTTATGACTGTAAAAACAAAATTAGAGGCAGCTAAATGCCCGCTAGGAAAGTGGTAGTATGGAAAAGACAATCCTTGGTCCAGGAATTGTTGCATATAAAAATGCAATTAAAAAAGAATGGAATATGGTAGAAAGACTTGAAAAATCTTTAGGTGACGATTCAAAGCAATTTAAGTGGCGTGGTGCAAGAGTTGGATATTTCCAGACAGATAATAATAGCAGAAATTGTCAAGATTTTATTTACACAAAAGAACTACTAGGTGAAAAAAATAATGATAATTCAGATCTTATGGATATGCATGACTTAGTTCACTCATCAATAAGAGAATGTCTTAATGACTATGAAACCATGTTTTCAGTAACTGTTAAGTTTATTGGTGCTTTAAATATGGTAAAGTATGGTCCTGGAGAAAAGTTTGAGGTTCATACTGATGATGGAGAGCCATATAGATGTACTGTTTCCACTGTAGGATATGTCAATGACGACTATGAAGGCGGAGAACTGTACTTTGATAATTTTAATTTAAATATTAAGCCAGAAGCTGGTGATTTGATACTATTTCCATCCTCGTATATTTATTCTCATGCTTCTGTTCCAGTTAAGTCTGGAATAAAATATTCAATTGTATGCATGACAGATTGGAGTGATTATGCACACAGAAAAGACTCACCAATTTATAAAACTGTGGACTCAAGATCCGAATAGATTTCCATATCAAGTAAAGCAAGGATCTATAAAAAGAGATTTTTTATCAGAAACGCATAAATCACACGGCTATATTTGTCAGCCTACAACAATAATTAATACACACGGATGGGAATTCTTGTTGCCACACGATGTGGAAATTGTTTGGGATGGAGTAATTAGTCCAGATCCAAGCCATGTAAAGATTATAAGTGGCGAGTATTATGATGGAATGAGAATAGCAAGCACACTTACTGGTAGTGGAACAATAACTTTTCAGTTAAATTGTTTTTTTGAAACAGACAAAGATCATTATATTATGATGAGCGGTTCTCCAAATTATTTTGTAGATGGCGTTAAGCCAATGAATGCTTTGTGGAGATCTGATTACTATACATACGGAGAAGCGAACTTTTGCTGGAAGATAACAGAGCCAAATAAGGTAGTAACATTTAAAAAGGGAACTCCGATAGCTTTTATATATAACTATCCAAAAGATCTCTTAGAGTCAACAAGTATCTCCATAGAAAACCTGGCAGAAAACAAAGACCTTATTTCAAAAATTGATGCTTATGCTCAAAAAAGACATAAGTTTTATGAAGAAAATGAAGACTGGACATGGGGCAACTTTTATAAAAAGGGAGTCGGTCCACATGATGAAAAATATTTAGATTCTGTATTTAAAATAAATTTAATGGAGCCGTGATGTTTGAACCAAAAGTAATTGATAATTTTTTATCTAAAGATGAGTGCAGTTATATTTTAAATTTTGTTAAGGGTATAGAAAAATGGGAAAACGGCGGCACAGAGTTTTGGGAAAATAGAAGTCTGAATGCTATTAATATACATAACAATATAGATAAATCTATGGGAATTGCTCTTTATGGCATAAGAGAAGAAATTGGAAGTGCAATCAAAGGCTTCTACGGAATAAAAGAAGATCTGTACCCAGATTTAATGCAAATAGTTCGTTGGTTTCCAGGTCAGGAGCAGCACCCACATTGGGATGACATGAAAAGCATTGATGGTACAGAGTGGTTTCATCACAGAGAATTTGGATCAGTTCTTTATTTAAATGATGAATATTCTGGAGGAAAAACATACTACCCAGATCATGATTTTGAGATATCACCAGTAGCTGGATCTTTAGCATTTCATCGTGGTGACAAGGAACATACTCATGGAGTTTCAAAAGTTGAAGGCGGAATAAGATACACTATCACCACGTTTTGGACAAGAGATAAAAATTACTTTGACGGATGGAAGATATGACAGATCTTGTTTACATAAATGATGAAGGTCATGAGGTTCCAGAAGATAAAATTTTGGTTGTGCCAAACGATTATGGTGATGGATTTTACACCGAGATTATAGATTCCCTAAAGGGTAAAGTAAAAAGGGATTGGTTTAATGAGCACTTTTATTATTGTCTGCCAGTAAACATAGGAAATCAGTACGGATATGTTATAAAGTCATTAAGAGATTTTGATATGGTCTGGGACGGATCAAATGATAAAGCAGACGATATTACCTTTACATTTTTAAATGACGATAATTCTGACAAACAAACAATTAAGTCTGGATTTAGCACTGGCGTAGTTACAATACAAAATAGATTTGCTCTTAAGACTCCTCCAGGAGTAAATATAATGACAATCCAGCCACCAAACATGTTCATTCCAGGATGTGTTGCTATGACGGCTGTTATAGAAACAGACCAGATTAGACGTGATTTTACTTTTAATCTTAAGATAACAATTCCAAATTTTAAAGTAAGTGTAAGAAAGGGAGATGCTTTGGGAGCATTTATACCAGTCCCTAGATACTTTGTCGACAAATTTGATGTAGATTTAGTTTCAAAGTATTTTGATAAAACTCTTATAGATAATGAGCTAAAGGAGTTGCATGCTCTTAGTGCAGAAAGAAATAGTTCTGATTTAACAAAGCCACATCAGTCTGGAAGAAGATATTTTAATGGTAAATACTCAGACGATTCATTATATAAAGATCATCAAAAAAGAGTTGTTTGATGTTTAACACAGACCATTACAGCTCAAGATATTTTAATGATGTGATAGCTGTAGATAACATAGTTATAAAGTCATCAGATGATCTTGAAAAAATAAAGTCTGAATACGACTATTACTATTATCTACCAGACAGTATAAAAAGATATTTTGTGCAGCCATTTAGCTTCCAATATGTTGATGGCTTAGCCAGCTATAAAATGGAAAGAATTGACACGCAAAACGCTGGTGAGATTATGGTCAATGGGGAAATGAGCTTAGCATCATTTAAAAGAATGATTTCTAGAGTAGAAGATTTTAAATCCGAATTAAAACCGCTAGACTACGATTATGAGTCCTCATACCTAGAGTCCAAATACTTGGTTCTTGACAAAACATTTAATAGAATAAAAACTTTTAAATTGTATGATGAGTCCATGGAGCTTTTTGAAAGAGTGTGTAATGCCTATGAGCATTTTGTAAAAGATAGGTCAGTATGGGATAGAAAGCTGTCGCATGGAGATCTATGCCTTTCTAATATTTTATGGATAGACGAAATAAATCTTATTAAATTTATAGATCCTCGTGGTGCAAAAAAAGAAGAAGATATATATATGGATGAGTATTATGACATGGCAAAGTTAGCTCATTCAGTTATTAATGGATATGATAATGTTCTGCTAAGAAAAAATTTCTACTCAAAAGAAATGTCGGATGTGCTTATAAAGTTTTTTAAAAAGAATGAAATTTCTATAGATCTTTTATCAGTATACCAAGCATCACTATTTCTTTCTATGGCTCCCCTACATGTAGACAGCGGAAACAGAGTAGCTTTGTTTATGAATAAGTGTGATAAGATTCTAAGTAGTATTGGATACTAACATGTCATATTTAGATACAGAGTTAAGGAATATAATTAATGTTATAGAGATTAATGAATCAGAAATTGCTATAGAAGTTTCTAATCCTATTTTTTCTGTTAGAAATTCTTACGGCGTGTCATTTCAGCCTACTGTTACATCTTATTCTTCCTATAGTAATGAAAATAGAGCTGTTCTAGTATTCCCAGTAATCCAACAATATTTTCATAACTTTTTAGAAATATTTCCAAAAATATTAAATTTAAGAAATCAAAAAAATTTTACTGTAGTTTTAGTATATCCTGGTAGTAAAAATGAAGAAGGAATATTTAATTCTTTAATTTATGGAAGTCCTAAAGCAGAGCAAAACGCATCTCACATAAAAGATTTCCTTGATTTTGTCGGAGTAGAATATTTGTGTCTTAGCCCAGAAGAATTAATTAATTCTAGATTCTCTAGCGTATTTTTATATTATGATGATAGTAACTATTTAATTAACGACCCTTCATATTTTTATAATAACTCTTCATACAAGATATCTCATTTCCTACAGGTTCCAAAAATTCATATACTGAGGAAGAACGTAAACCTGATAAGATCGCTTTTTACCCAAGGGGATTTGATCGGCGGAAAGAAGCTTTTTGTTTCAAGGAAAAAGACAGTAGACAGGCCATATAAGTATGTAGATGAAATGGAAAACCTGATGAAAGACCTTGGATACTCAATCACATACTTTGAAGATATGAGGTGGATAGATCAAATTGAAGCTGTTATGTCATCAGAAAGCCTGGTTTGCCAGTATGGATCAGCTCTAGTAAATTGTATGCTTATGGACAAAATGTCGTCGGTTAAAGCAATAAAGTATGTAGAGGGTTACGACGTATTTGTCTATGCAGATATATTAAACAGCTTGGGAATAAGATATGAGGAGTGCTTTATAGACAGCGAAGTGGCTCCAAGTATAGAGCTACTGGGTAGAATGGTATAATTGGTATATGAAGATATTAGATGCTGTATTTAATCAGCCTGCCCAGACTTTCTCAAATCCATGCGGTTTCAACGCCCTTGCTATCAAGCAGGGTACTGGACAGCTTGAGTATACTACCCCATTAACAGCGGTTTCAAATAGCTCAATAAGGCTTACTCAAACAAGTTCGATATCAGTAAAGAATCTAGGAGTAGGGAAATACAGCTATGAGAAAGAAAACTTTTTCATATCCTTTTATGCTTTCTTCTCAGATGCATACTCAACAGAGCAAAAGTTTCTCTATGACCTAACTCATGATATTGGCTTTTCAGTAAAAGACGGAAATATAATATTTTCAATCAAAGACTCTGCTGACGTCATTAAAAAGATTTACTATAAGCTTCCTTCTGTGGGTGAAGCTTATAGCATTATAGGATCTTATTCTGAAAATAGAATGTCTCTATATATCAATGGAGAAAATAAAGCGAGCTACGACCTCGGATCCTCATTTAAGTTTGCTGCGGAGATAGATGTAGATTTAGTATCCACACTAACCTCTGGCTATATTATTTTGGATAAGATTGAGGTCTTTAAGGGTAAGGTTTCATCTAGATATATATCGGAAATCTTAGAGCATAGAGTTTTAGCTAATAATATAAATAGAAACATTGTAATGGATAACCCAATTTATTTTGAGGCGGCTAGAGACTCAAAGCCAATATCTCATGCCATGATCTATGGAGTAAATAAAGATGTATCTACAGCAGAGCTTTCCAATGTATATATAACTGACTCTAGAGAAATAAAGTTGATTGAAGGTCAGACTTCTGGGTATTTAAAAGATTACTACTTCTTCCCTCCAGTTGCTGACCCAGACCACAATCAAATTGAGTGGCTATTTAATAATTCTGGGACATCCTTCGAGTACAGCTTTGACGATGTGACGTATTATCCAGCAACAAATAATTCTAATGTACCTGGATTTTCTGGTGGCTATTTTTATTATAAGGTCACATTAGCATCTTCAGACACAACAATTAACGATCCAGTATTTTCTGGAATATCTTTTATCTGCTACGAATCTAAAACAATAGGTTCAGATAATTCAATAGGACAAATAACAACAGACTATAATTTTTTGGTTGGAAAAAGAAACTCATCCGTACTCTACTATGCCTCTAATAAAGGCATAATACCGCTTTCTGGGGGCTTTAGATATAACTCTGGGGATGTAAGGTCAGTAGAGTTTATGTACCGTCCTATGGGCCTAGGACAGACCTCTTTGGTAGATTGTGGAGACGCTAGAGTTTCTTGGAGTGCTGCTGGAAATGTGACAAAAAGTAATATCTCCTCATTCTACGTAAATGGTATAAATCAGACATCTACTACAATGTCGGATATATTTGACATCGGTATTTGGTATCACGTATTAATAACATTTTCTTCGAACAAGCAGGCAGATCTATTCTTTAACCAAACACAGACTGGCACCATGCTTGGAAGCAACAGTAACTATTCTAATATTGCTATTTATGACTACGATGCTTCAGGATTAGCATCTAAGCATTTCAATAATATAGTTAGCAACCCATATATTGCTTCTTCTTCAGATTCCATAAGTATAGGCTCAGATTCCTATAACGGCTTTAACGTTGACGTATTAGTACACTCAACACAGTAATTTGTCCACTATGGCGGACAAATTCCGCCTGATACTACAGAAAATGGTAAAATGTAACTATGAACAATAAAAGAGTTAAAGAAGTCCAAGAGACCAAATACGGCGTCTATGTCTGGGAAATGCCAGACGGCAAGTGGGTTGGAGATGACGAAGGTCACTACATGCTTGTGCCAGCGACTCAGGGTGATAAGGACAGCATAAAGGCTATAACAGATGCTGCTAAGTCATATGGGATCGAGGAAGGCGGACCAGTATTTTTAGCTGGAAGAAGAAAGGTTACTGACGAGGAATATTCTCTTCAGGAAACAAGATTAAAGTTAGGACTTACACCAGACCCATATGATATTGGAGAAGGTTTAGATTTGCAAAGGAAGTTAATCCATGGCCGCTGAGTTTGTAGAAGATAACGATATTCAAGAAATCGATATCAAGTTAGGTACTGATTTTTCAGAGAGTAAAGAGTCATACTCTGATCCTTTCATGAGACCTCTAGAAAAAACAAAAAAGCTAGATGGTTTAAGTACAGCATTTAAGAAGAGAATTGCAAGAACAGACTTCTCAAAGTTTTTGCGTGGTGACGGAGTAGCATCAACAGCAATTGTTGAGCCATTCATGATCACAGGATATAGCATCCTTGATGTAGTGCAACCACCATACAACATAGATTACCTTGCAAAGATTTATGAAATTTCTGCACCACATTATGCTGCTGTAAATGCAAAGGTTGCAAACATTGTTGGCCTAGGCTATGACTTTGTTGAGAGCGAAGCAACAAAAGAAAGACTTGCTGATATTGATGACGAAAAGAAATTAGAGTTTGCAAGACGCAAGCTTGAAAGAATGAAGATTGCAATAAACGAATGGATCGAGTCTACAAACGAAGAGGAGACATTTGTTGAAACTCTTTCTCGTGTATGGAAAGACTATGAAACAACTGGTAACGGATATCTAGAAATTGGTAGAAAGAATACTGGAGAGATTGGCTATATTGGTCATGTTCCAGCGGCATCAATGCGTGTTCGCAGATTAAGAGATGGCTTCGTACAAATCATTGGAAATCAATCTGTCTACTTTAGAAATTATGGAGATACAACATCTCCAAATCCAGTAACAGCAGATGCTCGTCCAAATGAGATTATTCACTTCAAGAACTATACACCAACAAATGGATACTATGGTGTTCCAGATATCATCGCTTCTAAGAGCGCTATGACTGGAAACGAGTTTGCAGCCAGATATAACCTGGACTACTTTGAAAATAAGGCGGTCCCAAGATATATCATTACAGTAAAGGGCGCAAAGCTTTCTAACGATGCAGAAAGAAAGTTGCTTGAGTTCTTCCAGACTGGCCTAAAGGGAAAGAATCATAGATCACTCTATATTCCACTTCCAGCAGACAATCCAGACTCAAAGGTAGAGTTTAAGATGGATGCGGTTGAGAACGGAATTCAGGACTCATCTTTCAATACTTATAGAAATGCCAATAGAGATGAGATATTGATTTCTCATAGAGTTCCAATTAATAAGGTCGGAACCCCACAGGGCGTCTCTTTGGCTAATGCACGTGATGCAGATAAGACATTTAAGGAGCAGGTATGCCGTCCAGCTCAAAGAAATATTGAGAAGAGGCTAAGCAAGATAATTTCAGAGAAAACAGACATTTTTATTCTTAAGTTTAACGAGCTTACTCTTACAGATGAAGATACTCAGTCTAAGATCGATGAGCGCTATCTTCGTATGAAAGTCGTGGTTCCTAATGAAATTCGTGCTAGAATGGGACTACAAGGAATACCTGGTGGAGACCAGCCAGTTGAACTTAACGCTAAGGCGGCTGCAGAGCAAACAACTCAGGCAACTGGCAATAGAAGTAGAGATCAACAACGACAGTCTAATCAGCCAGACATTTCTGGAGAAGGAAGAAACGCCCAAGGTGATGGGCGTCAAAACCAGTAAACAGATACTTGCATTTTAATCTACTAAGAGATATTATTTAAACACGATGGAAATTTCTAAAGCAAATTGGTCAACAAGCGGGAATAGCGTAAAGCTTAATATCCCCTTTTCAAAAGTCGATGCAAAAAAGAGAACTGTCTCTGGTTTTGCAACATTAGATAACGTAGATTCTCACGGAGATATTGTCCTTGCAGATGCAAGCGTAAATGCATTTAAGAGATTTCGTGGAAATCTTAGAGAGATGCACCAACCATTAGCAGTTGGCAAAGTAGTCGGATTTGAGCCTAAGAGCTTCTATAATCCAGATGAAGGAAAAGTTTATCAGGGTGTTTATGTCACATCATACATTTCAAAGGGTGCTCCAGATACTTGGGAAAAAGTATTGGATGGCACTCTATCTGGTTTTTCTATTGGCGGTTCAATTAATGACTCTGAGGTCGAAGTTACGAAGTCGGCGGACGGAGAAGAAACACCAGTAAGAGTAATTAAGGATTACGATCTAGTAGAACTTTCTTTGGTCGATAATCCAGCTAATCAATTAGCAAATGTTTTTTCAATTGAAAAAGTAAATGGAAAAACAGTAATCAAGGGAATTGCAGCGGATGTAGTTCCAGAAAATATTTATTGGTGCAAGACAGATTCCATTGCACTAACATCAACTGAATCATCATGCTCATGCGAAACATGCGGTTGCGAAATGGAAACAATTGGTTGGGTAGAAAGCAATGATGTTAATAAATCAGAATCAATTAAGTTAATTGTTGATTCATATCTAAAAAAGAATTCTGAAGGTGAAGACTTTTCAGGAGAACGTCGTGAATCTAGCGGCGACGTTATAAATAACGCAGCCAAAGAAGGAGGTACAGAAGTGACAGATACAGAACTTCAGGCAGAGGCTGTTGAATCAGTAGAAGCTGTGGTTGAAGAGACCCCAGCAGCTGACGCAGCAGAAGCTGTCGCAGAGGCTCCAGAGGCGAAAGAAGAAGAGACTGTTGTTGAAAAAGCAGCAGACGTTCAAGAAGTCGCCGTTGAAGAGCTTGACATTTCTAAGAAGATTGACGAACTTAAGTCATTCTTCACTGAATCATTCACAAAGACCGCAGCAGATAATGCAGCAGGTCTTGACACAGTACGCACAAGCGTAGAAGAGCTTGTTAAGGCATCAGATGCAAAGATTGCTGAGCTTGACAAGAAGTACAACGAGATTTCTGAGGTTATCAATTCTCTCAAAGAGGGATTTGTAGCAACAGAGAAAAGAATTGATGCAGTCGAATCAGACACTGCAATCAAGAAGTCAGCAGACCTCGGCGGGTCTAAAGATGAACCCATTAATAAGAGCAAGTGGGGCGGAACATTCCTCGGTGTCCGCAATGAACTCTAAGACCAAATAAAGAGAGAGGTGAAAATAAAAATGAGCAATGAACTATTAGAAAAGGCAATTCAGACAACTGACCTTGGTACATCCGCAGCTGACTCAGCTCGTGGTGGTTTGCTAAAGCCAGAACAGTCTAACCGTTTCATCGACTACATGTTCGATGCAACAGTTGTCACAAAGTTTGCCAGAACCATTCGCATGCGTTCTGACATTCAAGAAATTGACAAGATCGGTGTTGGCGAAAGAATTCTCAAGGTTGCAACTGAAGCTACAGACACAGCTGCAAACCAGAGCGTTGTATTCGCTAAGATTTCTCTTGCTACCAAGAAGCTACGTCTTGACTGGGAACTCTCTTCAGAGTCTCTAGAAGACGGCATTGAGGGCGCAGACCTTGAAGACCACATCGCACGTATGATGGCTACACAGGTCGGAAACGATGTTGAGGATCTCGTCCTTAACGGAGTTGGAACAGGCTCTGATCCACTATTGAAGGCACTTAAGGGTGTCGTTAACATCGCAAAGGACGAAGGTCACGTTGTAGATGCAGGCGGATCAACAATTTCAAAGGGTGTATTTAACGATGCACTTAAGAAGATGCCACGTCGCTACAAGCAGCGCCGTAACCAGCTACGCTTCCTATCAGGTTCAAACTTGATCCAGGATTACCTATACAGCTTGACAACAATTCCAGGAACTCCAGAAGATATCGCTTCAGGAATCGTCCGTGGAGATGTTGTTGCTAACAACGGAGCACCAGGAGGCGTAATCCCTTACGCATTCGGTATTCCAGTTGTTGAGGTTCCACTTCTTGATGAAGTACAGACAGGAACACACTCAGGAGCTTCAGGTTCACATGGAGATATCCACCTAACATTCCCAGATAACGTTATCGTGGGTGTTAAGCGTGACATCGTTGTGCACCGTGAGTTCAAGCCTAAGAAGGATACAATTGAGTACACTCTATTCCTTCGTGTAGGAACAGCAATCGAAAATCCAGATGCATTCGTTGTCGTGAAGAACGTCAAGGTTGCAGCAGGATACGATAATCCAGATCGTGCAGCAGCTTACATCTCAAATGGAAGCTACAACGCACTACCTGCAAACCGTCCATAATTTAAATTTTAGGACAAAGTTTGGAAAGGGGTCCCCTTCTTTAAGGGGATCCCTTTCCTCTTATAGTGTGCAAAATGCTATAATTGTTATAAACGAACGGAGTTACAATGTCATTACAAGCATTAAAAGTATC
>Ga0209229_10000160_pt1 | contig 25715 bp, 19 predicted proteins | sample SanBayMetagenome_FD_187466 | JGI IMG/M metagenome (GOLD analysis project Ga0209229, IMG submission 187466) | Freshwater and sediment microbial communities from dead zone in Sandusky Bay, Ohio, USA (SPAdes) (version 2) | ecosystem: Environmental > Aquatic > Freshwater > Lentic > Sediment... | reverse complement strand
AAAGTCAGATTATCGTCATTGCTGAACATCTCCCCGAAGGAGGGACAAAAATTAAAATTGCTGATTATGGGCAAGGCGTACCCGATAATTTAAAACAATGTATTTTCGAGAAATATGAAATTGGGACTCTGATGCAAGGTGTCTCTCAAATCGGATTGGGATTAGCTTTTTGTAAAATGATTGTCGAAGCTCATAGTGGCACAATTATCGTTGAAAATAATCAACCTCAAGGGGCAATTTTTGAAATTACCTTGCCCAATAATATTACCTAACTAACTAACCTGATTCAGATCATGTTGACATCGTTGACATCATTGACATCGGCAAGTGCTATCACCCAAACGGAACCAACATCTGCCATCGTGGGTAATCCCCTGATTGTTGCACCGGATACGGCCGTTAGGGATGCGATCTCGCAAATGAGTGGACTGCATACAGTTTGTTCGATGTCCACCATCGGCAATAACCGGCCAGAGGAATTACACCTTGAAGCTCGGTCAAGTTGTGTCCTAATTGCTGAGAATCAGAAATTATTAGGCATTCTCACCGAGAGAGATGTGGTACGCCTGAGTACCGAGAAACGCTCCTTAGAGAGTCTGATCGTCCGGGAGGTCATGGCCCATCCAGTTGTCACCCTCTATGAGTCGGCTTTTACGGATTTGTTTTTTGCAATTAACCTGCTCAAACAGCACCGGATTCGCCATTTACCCATTCTCAACGACCAAGATCAAATAGTTAAATATTAGCCCAGCAGAAAAACTAAATGAAAAGAGCAACAAAGCCACAATGGCGAAAATATCTAAAATACTTAATCTTCAGTTTCATGACCGGAATTTTAGCGATCGCCCTGGTCAATTGTACCCCTCAATCCTCCAGTCCATTACGGATTGGGATGAATCTCTGGCCCGGATATGAAACCTTATATTTAGCTGAGGATCTCGGTTATTATGACAACCAGCCGATCAAATTGGTAGATTATCCTTCAGGAACAGAAGAAGTTAGAGCCTATCGCAATAATGAAATTGAAGGGGCGGGATTATCAATTGATCAAGCCTTATCTATCGCCGCCACCCAAGAAAATCTTAGAATTATTGCAATTATGGATGTTTCCCGGGGTGCAGATGTAATTTTAGGACAACCCGAGATTACTAATATTAAAGCCTTAAAAGGAAAGCGAGTCGGACTAGAACCAACTGCTTTGGGATCTTTTTTTATAGATCGGGCACTAGAAAAAAATGGGATGTCTGTTAAAGATATTGAGATTGTTTCTGTAGAGCCATTAGAACATGAAAAAGCGTATAAACAGAGAAAAATAGATGCAGTTGTTACCTTTGGGCCTCCCGTGGCTAAAATATTAGAAGCCGGGGCTAAAGTATTGTTTGATAGTAGTCAGATTCCGGGAGAAATTGTAGATGTTTTGGTTGTGAGTACCGACGCGATCGCTAATTCTCCTGAAAGCATTCAATCATTAGTTAATGGCCGATTTCGAGCCTTAAAATATTTAGAAGAAAACCCTCAAGAAGCAGCAACTCGCATCGCCAAACGAACACAAGTAACACCAGACACAATTTTGAATTCCTTTAAAGGTATAGATCAACTCAACTTAGAAGAAAATCAAAAATTATTCAATCAAAATAATCCCTCCTTTGTCCAGGGGAGCAAAAAACTGATCAACATTATGCGAGAAAAAAAATTATTACCCAAAGATATTGATATAAATACAATCCTAGATGATCAGTTTATTAAGAACGCTAACTTATCAACTCCCTAAAATTTATGCCCCAACGTTTTCCCCTACCGATAAGATTTTCAATTCCTATCATTTTAATTACTTGTGGTGGTTTTTTCGGGCTGATATCGTTTCGTCAAGAAATTATTGAAACCTCCCATACGCAAACAACAAATGCTAAAAATTATCTGAAAATTTATGCTGGACAAACAGCCAGAATATTAGATTATATGGAGCGTAAAAATAGTATAGAGGGTGGCAATATTGACGATATAGAAACTATAATTATTAGTCAAATTGGCAGTGATCCGAATCTCTCTTTAGTGGTAAAAATAGATGATCAAAATATCATTCGTTTGTCAAGTAATTATGAACTTAAAGGAACTTCTATCACTCAAACAATAAATTATGATTATCGGTCTCATTTCGCCTCTGTAAAAGAAAAAATGGCAGGAAAGATCCTAATTTCTCAAGATCAAAAAAAGCTGATTGCAATTTATCCCTTAGTTTTACATATTTTACCTAATGAAATTAAACCTTCTCGGGTGGGCATTCTCTTGCTTGAATATGATCTAACCAGTGTTCAAAAAGAATCTTTTAACGCAGCTTTAAGGCGGTCACTAATTTTTAATGGCGTGTTAACAATATTCTGTCTGGGTTTATGGTTTTTCTTCTATTTGACTTTCACAAAACGAGTTTATCGGTTAGTTTCTGCTAGTAATAGTTTAGCCGAAGGCAAGTTAGATATCAGAACTAAATTAACAGGTTCAGATGAACTAATGCAAGTCTCTGTTGCCTTTGATCGGATGGCAGTTAAAATTCAAGAAAATGCTAATGCCTTACAATATCAAGCAGAAAGAGAAGGATTACTCAGGGAAATTACCCAACGAGTTCGTCAATCTTTAGACTTAGAAACTATTTTTAATACGGCGACAGAGGAGACTCGTAAATTTCTTGACGTGGATCGGGTTTGTATTTTTAAATTCGATCCTGAATCTGACGATAATCAGGGGGAATTTGTGTCTGAATCTGTGAAAACAGGAGTTAATTCAATTCTAAATATTAAAATCGAAGAAAATTGTTTAAAAGAACAAGATAAATTTCCCGATCCCCAGAATCAAATTCTAATTGATGATATTTATCAAGTCAAAAAAAGTGACTGTTATTCTCGTTTTTTAGAACAATTTAAAATTCAAGCTAATTTGTTAATTCCCTTAGTTATTAATGGAAAATTCTGGGGTTTATTTTGCATTCATCAATGTTATGAACCTCGAAAATGGCAAGAATTAGAAATTGATTATGTCCAACAAATTGCCAATCAATTATCGATCGCAATTCAACAAACAGATCTGTTTAAGCAGATTAATAAAGAATTAACAGAAAAACAGAAAGCCGAAGCAAAATTAACCGAAAGTAACCAACAATTGGAAATATCTAATCAACAACTTGCCCAAGCAACTCGTCTCAAAAATGAGTTTCTTGCTAATATGAGCCATGAATTGCGTACTCCCCTAAATGCTATTTTAGGGATGTCCGAAGCTCTCCAAGAGGAAATATTTGGCGGAATCAACGATAAACAACAACAAGCAATAGAAACTATTGCCACCAGTGGCACTCATTTACTATCATTAATTAATGATATCCTCGATATCGCTAAAATTGAATCAGGAAAATTTGAAATAGAATGCGCTCCTACATCCATTCAGCATTTATGCGAATCAAGTTTGCTTTTTATCAAACAGCAATCTCTACAAAAAAGGATTACAATTCAGACGAAAATTCCCCCAAAGCTACCAGAAATTATCGTAGATGAACGGCGCCTCCGACAAGTTTTAATTAATCTACTCGATAATGCTATTAAATTCACCCCCGCCGGGGGAAAAATCACATTTGATGTTACTATTGAAAATTCCTCATCTATAGGCTTTGCCGTCACCGATACGGGTATTGGTATTACTCCTGAAAATCTCGCTAAACTGTTTCAACCCTTTATCCAAATTGATAGTGCTTTAAATCGTCAATATGCGGGGACAGGTTTAGGACTTACCCTGGTTAAACGAATTGTGGAAATGCACGGTGGGGAGGTAAAAGTTGAGAGTACAATTGATCTCGGTAGTTGTTTTGCCTTCCGTCTCCCTTGTCAAGATTTACTATTAAAATCTCCTCAATCTCCTAGTGAAAATGGGTTAAATTTAGATCCAAGTTCTACAAATCAAGCATTACAAGAACTGTCGGTAATTCTATTAGCAGAAGATCATGAAGCTAATATTATTACTATCTCTCGTTATCTGAAGGCAAAAGGATACCAAATCATCTTAGCGGGAAATGGTCAAGAGGCAATTGATCAGGCAAAATTACACGATCCAGATTTAATTTTAATGGATATTCAGATGCCTGTTATGGATGGTTTAGAAGCAATTCAACGGATTCGTGAGGATAGCGATCGCAAACTAGCTAATATACCTATTATTGCCCTCACAGCCCTAGCAATGACTAGCGATAAACAAAAATGCTTAGAAGCAGGTGCAAATGACTATTTGACTAAACCTGTTAAACTCAGTCAACTCACAAGTACAATTCAACAAATATTAGCCCAAGGGAAAAACTAATCAATGTGTTATAGCAGGGAACACCGGAACATTCCCCCCAAACCCCCCGTGCACGGGGGGTTTGGGGGAGGAGGGAACAGGGTAGAAGATGTGTAATTAATTCTGTTTAGGTACTTATCTGTTTACCTCGTTAAGAAATATTACGAATTGGGGATAGAAAGAAGTGATTAGCCACCCGAACAAGTATTTGTAGGAAACATTCAGGGATGGAATATTAGTTACATTAAATCCGTGAGGATTTTTGCTACTTGGCGGACTTTGTTTGTATAGATGCGAATTCTATTTGCCCAAAACTATTCTATTCTATTCGCTATTATATTCGCTATTCACCCCAAACAAAAAGGGTTTATTTATTTATGCTCCGTATTCAATTGTTGTTCTAATTTTTGACTAGCTATCGACATCCCATAACAAAATACCCAATACAAAATCCCAACGAAAATATAAACCTCTAAATGTCGTCCTAAAAACTTAGGGTTGGCTAAAATAGAGCGACTTATTCCTAATAATTCCATTAATCCCACAATTGACAGTAAAGTTGTATCTTGAAATAGGCTAATAAACTGACCTACAATTGAAGGAATTGCCACTTTTAAGGCTTGGGGTAAAACAATTAAACTCACCGTTAAAGGTGTATTTAATCCCAATGCTTTAGCGGCTTCGGTTTGACCTCTGGGAATACCTTGTAAACCCCCTCGGATGTTCTCCGCTAAATAGGCTGAACTAAACATAGTTAATCCAATAATAGCGCGTAAAATGCGATCGGGTCGCGCTCCTTCAGGAAGGAATAAAGGCAGTAAAATTTGACCCATAAATAGAATAGTAATTAAGGGTAATCCTCGAATTACTTCAATATAAACCGTTGATAAAATTCTGATTATGGGTAAATTGCTTTGTCGCCCTAATGCTAATAATATTCCAATGGGAAAACATAATAAAATACTAATAATTGACATCAATAATGTCAACATTAGTCCCCCCCATAGGTTAGTTTCAACTACTTTTAATCCCAGTCCACCGCCAATAAACCAAACACAAATTAATAGTAATAAAAACCAAGAAAAAGGCAACCACTTTCCCAGTTTTGGTTGAGTATTTCCAATGGTTTTACCCCCCCAAGCACCCGCTACCAATAATAATATCATCACAATTAATAGCAGACGAAAAACTATTGGAGTGGGAGTAATAACCGCTAAAATTCCGATTAAACTAATCCCAATTAAGATATTTTTACTAAATAAAATTCTGGTATTTCTAGCTAAAAATCCCCAGGTTATCCCAGAAAAAATCGCAATCATTCCCAGCATAACCCACAATCGCCAATATTGATCAACGGGAAAACGCCCCACAAAAAATAGGGGGAAGTTAGCAGGAATTACAGCCCATTTAGCAGTAGTAAAAGCCCAAGATATAAACCCCGTTAGCATTGACAATAACAGGGAACTAATTCCAATCGTAATTAGGGTATTATACCAAGTATTAAATAAGTTTTTTTGTAACCATTCCTTTGCGCTTAAAGCAATGGTTTCAGGCGGTTGATGGCTGGGCGGGGATTGTACAGAAGTCATTGTCTATTAGATCTTGTATTTTGGGTTTTTATTATAGCGGTATAGGGGAAAATATACCACTATAATCAAAATATACTCTTGAAAATCTAAGCCTGAGAAGCGCGTAATTGTCCACAAGCTGCATCCGCTTCTAACCCCCTGGAATATCTCACACTCACGGCAATTTTACGCTCTTTTAAGATATCCATAAACTCATTAATTCCTTGGGTATTTGGTCGTTTATAATCGACTTCTTGAATCGGGTTATAGGGAATCAAATTAACATGACTTTGAAATCCTCTTAACTGACTGGCTAATTCTATGGCGTGTTCGGGTAAATCATTTAATCCCGCTAAAAGGATATATTCAAAACTAATTCTTCTTCCAGTTAATTTAACATAATCTCGACATTCTGCAAATAATTGGGATAGGGGATAAGCCTTGGCGCTGGGAATTAATTCTTCTCTAATATTTTGATAGGAAGCGTGTAAACTCACGGCTAAAGTTACTTGCAAATCATATTCTGCAAATTCGCGAATTTTTCCTCGTAAACCAACCGTAGAAACAGTGATCATTCGTTGTCCAATTCCCACATCTTGATTCAAGGATTTAATCGCAGCAATCACGTTTTCTGTGTTTAATAAAGGTTCTCCCATTCCCATAAACACAATATTACTAACTCGTCGTTGGAAATCCTCTTGGACTGTTAACACTTGATCAATGATTTCATGGGGTTCTAAATTGCGAGTAAAGCCGCCTTTTCCCGTCGCACAAAAATCACACCCCATCGGACAACCCACCTGGGAAGAAACACAAACCGTTAAGCGTTTTTCGCTAGGGATTCCCACCGCTTCAATAATTTGACCATCGGCTAATTTTAATAAATATTTAATGGTTTTATCAGGAGCGATCGCTTGATAATGAATAGTGGAGCGACCAATATTAACATCCCCAACTGTCTCCCGCCATTGTTTAGAAAATACCGTAATTTCCCCTATGGATTTCGCGCCTTTATGATAAATCCAATCATATAATTGTTTTCCTCGATAAGCAGGTTGTCCCTGCTGTTTTACCCAGTCGGTGAGTTGTTCTAAAGATAAACCGAGTAGGGGAGTTGATGTCGAGTTTGCAGTAGTAATCATAACAGTTAATAATAACCAGTATAGGAAAATTAGACAGAAATAGATATCAGATATTATATCTGATCTTTTAATATTTGTTCGGCTGTTAGTTCCAGATTAGGAAAAGTTTTTGATTGAATTTGATCACCTCCAGTAAACTCCAAGCTATCATACCATCCATCAACTAATGTCAGAATTGTGACTTGATTTTCCAAAGGATCAACTATCCAATATTCAGAAATTTCCAAAACACTATATTCTGCTTTTTTGGCGCGGTAATCCGTTCGTTTAGTAGACTCACTCACCACTTCAACAATTAATAAAGGTACGGGTTGATTCATTGTAATCACCGCTTCTTTATTTTGTAATTCTCGCCATTGTTCTAGTGGTAAAATCACAACATCAGGAATTCTAACTGTATCCCATCTTCCCCCACGGGGAGATTGAATACCCAGAACACTCTGAATAGCAGTCCAATTTAAACCCATACGCTCGATTTCTGCATCAAAAGTGCGCTCTAAAAATTTGATAATTGCACCGTGTTTTCCTGTTCCTAAACTCATATTAATTAGTTCTCCGTTAACCAGTTCATAGCGGGTATCTGTACCATCGTTGTAATTGAGATATTCAGCTAGGTTTAGGGGTTTTGTTGTTAATTCAGACTTTACAGTTACCATAAAAGATTGTAGTATGGATATGACTCATACAATTATGACATATTTTGACAATGACTGATCAACATATTCTGCAAGAAACCTTCGATTCCCTTCCCAAATTAGATTATATTCCCTTATTGGATACTATTCTAAAAGAACTTAAAACAACAACTACCCCTATTTTTCAACTTTCTCCCGATCAAAATCGTCTCCTAATTCGTGCTTATGATTTCGCCTATAAAATAGCAACTGAAAATAAAACCCTCAATCCCTTAACCCAAACCACTGGAATTCGCGCCGCCACCGTTAATTTTGAAGATACTGCTAAATTCTGTGATAAAATTAGACAAATTCAACAGTTATTAAAAGAAAAATTAAATCTAGCTTGTCAACCCGAATCTCCTGAAAATATCCTAGTTAAGATTTGTAGCGATTTGGGAGAATTTAATCAGGAAAAAGATTCCCTTCCCTTCAACTATGATTTTAGCAAACAACCCCCATTTACCTCCAAACGCCTAACCCTTGAAAATAGTTTTACCCCCAATCGTAGCAGTGGAAGTCATGCAAATATTAAAGCACATCATTTTAATATTAGATTTACAGGATTAGCAGATTTTCAAGACAATTTATGCGCATATATTCGACATCATATTAATACTATTACCGATGAAAATTCATCAGAAAGACAGGATCTCAATGGGTTATTTAATGAACTATCAGATCGACCCGACTCTAGTTTAAATAACCTCAGAAGCATTATCGATCAAGAGGCGTTACCTCGTCTTTTACGCGATCTTAAAATCGACTATTTAGAGTATCTCAAAAAAGGATGGAAAAAAACTCATTCTAATGCAAATTCTCCTGACTTAACGCTGTTACAAACCTTAATTAATCGCTTTAAAATAGTGATTGAATATGTCAATGATACCAATTTAGATAACGCCCATTATGACATTACTTATTTAGGAGAAACCGTTAACCTCAGAACCGTATTTTCTCAATCCGATGCGTTTGATAGTTTACCCATTATTCCTGATTATCAAGGAGTAATTGGGGAAAGTTATAACCGCAATAGTAATAATTTCAAAGAATTTAATTTAGGAATCCGTTTAAAGTTGAATGGTTCCGTTAGTGCTTATAATGAAAAATCTTCCTTAGATTATCATATCGCAGAAATCGACCCTACCAGTCCCCGACATCGAGAATATTTACAAAATTCTAACAAAGCAAAAAGTTTTAAAACTAGAGTTTTAAAAAACGTTTGTTTGTATTATCTGATTTTTGCGATTGATGAAACAGGAAACACACCCGACGAAGAATATAACCCTATTGTTCAATTTGAACAGGAAGTTTTAAGAGTTTTTCAGTCCAATCAAACCAACCCAGAAGCAATTACTCAACTTTTATCAACCATCAAAAATAAAATTGCTGATTCTGCTTGGGAAGTCAATCGCAAAGTCAATCGTTTAAAATCATTTTTGCAAGATTTTTTAATCCAAAAAACAGTTTTAAATTATGAACAGAAAACAGTTAAATTGCGTTTACACAAGGATATTCTTTACCAAAAACCGATTGATATTATTAATAGTCAAAACTTTTTTAAAATCAACCTAGATGATGATGATACCAGTCGTTCACGCTCATCAGCAAGAGAAGCATTAGCTTATTTAAAAGTCGGAGAAAATCAACTAAGTCAAGACTCTTTAGCATCTTTAGAAGTAACTTTTACCTTTGATGATGTTCGTTATTTTACCGTGGAGGAAGAACAGAAATTTGCTCTCAGGTATAATATTGATGGGATTAAAGCACTACCTGTGGTGTTTTATCCCATCAAAAACTTAAATGATGAAGAAATAAAAAAAACAGGTAAAAAAATCAAAGCTCATCCTCTATATGAGAAGCATTTTAAAGAGAAAAAACTAATAGCAATTTATTATAATATTACCAAGCTGAGAACAACTATATTTAAAGATAATCAATCTCCTGAAGCAAGAATTTATCGCCAAGTCTTTAGTTTATTAACCTATTTGTGTATTAGCGTTTGTCAAAATCCCCTCAAAGACCAAAATTTGTTTATTCCTATCTTACGATTTCATGTACAAAGTACCATTGATGATAGCGAAGATGAGAAATATTTAAGGACTTTAACTCGATCTTTAGCACATATTTTAAGACGAGATTGTTTAGCAAATGATCAGGGATTAAATACTAAGAATAGGGAGGATAAAGGTTTTAACTATCGAGTTAGAAATGCTTTATCTTCCCTCTATTCCCTGCTTCCCAAACGGTTTAAATTTAATAGTGATTTTAAACCACAATTAGATAAATTAGCAATTGTTGTTGTTTCCAGTTGGGTGAGTGATGCGGTTTGGAATGAACCGGATAAAAACCAACGGATTTCTAATATTTACGGTGAGATTGTTTTAATTGAAAGAGATCCCGATAAATCCGATATCATTCAAATCAATAACTTTAAAACCTTTTCTAGTAACGAAAAACATGAACAATTGTATCAACAACCAACCATAATTCGAGATGAAATCACTAAATTATATGAAGAAAAAGGATATCGACACTTTTTATATGTTGCGAAAGCACCATACAGTAGACGTTTAGGATTAATTCGCTCAGAATCTGACCCAGATTCCCTATTTTTTATGTCGGAAACGGTGATTAAATACCTCAAAGATGGAAAACCAGATCTCAAACTGTATCCGATTTTTATGGATACCTATCCTGCTTTGAATTTAAAAACTAAAAATCAAGAATCTTTCTATATTCCCGATGTAGAAGAATTGAAAAAACTCTCTAATGATCCCAGTCAAAGGACTAAAGTATTTTTAAATTTGTTCACTGGAGTTACAGTTGATCAAAACCGAACCTTTTTTAATAGTGTAGTTTGCTATAGCACCCTGTTAAATATGTATGATGATGAACATACAAGAGATGTGATTTCAGGATTATTAGATGATTCTTCTCCTCTCCAAAAAACGATTTTAAACTATATTCTCTTGTTTCATTTTTCCCGTTATGAAAAAAGCTATAATAAAAATACTAATATCGTCTTAAAGTTAAATCCTTATAGTAAACTCATCGGAGATCAAGGATTAGGAACACTTTCAAACTTTACTTACTCCCCCAAAAATATTAATTTTAATACTTTAGCATTTTTAACCGTTGTTAGAAGTGCGATCTATGATTCATAAACTATTAATAATTGAGGAATAATCAATGAAATCTTCATTGGGAATACAATTAGGTCGAGTTTTTGAAATTGGGTTTAATTTAGGAATTTTAACCTATTTTAAACAAAGACAATTTAAACAATCCTATCAGGATATTTATGTGACTCCCCTAAGTCAGATTTATCTCTATAAAATTAGTGAAAAATTAGCGAATGAAAATCATTATTTTGATGGGTCAGATCGCAAAACGATTTTGAATTGGGTGAAGTTATTTTTGCAAAAAGGTTGGACTTCTGGGGTGACTTTTATTCGAGAATATAGGGAAGCAACGGCATGGAAATATGATCGAGAAATTGAGATTGTCTATTTTCAATGCGATTTTTATAATGATAACTGTTTTAATCTGATCGAAAAAACTGAAAGCGACGCTTATCGAGAGGTTTTAGAAACTCAAGGGTTTAATAATGTTGATATTATTCACTATAAACGCACAGGAGAGTTTTTAAGAGCAGATACGTTATTATTGACTCGCTATCGTGATCAATATCGAATTTTAGTGGTAGATTTATCAACTTTTACTACTTCTGCGATCTATGCGATTCAGGATATTAAAAATATTGATACTCTGAAAAATTTATTAAAAAAAGAGTTGAATTATATTCGCTCAAAATCTCAATTTTGTGGGTTAGAAATTGATATGGGAGAGAAAAATAACTATCAGGTTTTTTCTCAAAAGTTATACCAATATTTTTCTGCTTTTTCGACCAAAGATAAAGAAGGGGTAAAAGTTATTCAATCTTGTAGTTATGCTTGGAGTTTTTATGATTTTTTGTTACAAAGTCGCCATTTAAAATCCAGTGATATCGTAAAATTTAACTGTTTTGGATATAGCGATCGCCTGATTAATGGAATTTCTCTGAATTTAGAATCATCATTAAAGATTTTAAAAACTTGTTATGATATCTACCGGGGTAAAGTAGAAGTCAATATTAAAGAAAACCGCGAAAAGGTTTTGAATGTGATCAAAAGTAATGGGTCAAAAAGTTTTAAAAATTCTGGTGATTTTGTTAGAAAAATTATTGAATCACAACCTAATCAAATTACCTCTATTGCTCATCAAGAAGTCTTAAAAGTTGGGGAATCAGACTTTTTTAATACTGCTGATAATATTCCTGAAACCTTACAGCGATCGCTTAATTTAACCCAACCAAACTTATCTCTAAGAGATGCTCATGCTGAGTTAATTCAGCGATCGCTCTCCGACCCCAAAATCCCCTATTTATTCCTAACTGGAAACCCAGGAATTGGTAAAACCACAGCTATTGCTAACTATATTTTACACCATTTAGAAGTAGGAACACTCTTATTTTATGTCAGTCCTCGGATTCAAGTCAATCGGGATATTATCGAAAAATTTTGCGATCCTGTTACCCATCAATTAAAAGATCACATTATTTGTTTAAATACCAATGCGATGATTTTAAATGATCAAAAAGGCGGTTGTGCGGTTGAATCTTATTATAATCTATTTTCCGAAGATGTACAAATCGGAAAAGTTAAGTTTTTAAATGCTAGTTTAGAGCGAGATTATCAGTATAAATCCTCTCAACGATTTGGGCGAAATTCTGAAGAAATTTTAGAAGTAAAACCGCAAAATCAAGCGGGAGTTTTAGCGAGTTTATCGGAAGCAATTCATACTTGTTTTATTCATCCCGATCAATTTCCTAATAATATTATTGCGACCGCATCAATTCAAGCGTTAAAAGAAACAAGATCAGGAAATACCTTAAAACATTTAAAACGAATTTTTAGCAGTGTTTATAATTCTTCTACCCGTCGTGTCATTCCTGAAAAAGTTAAACTGCTATCGCAACGGTTGAAGAATATTTTTATTATGATTGATGAAATTACCGGATCATCAGAAGGGGTTGCTTTTTTACATGGAATTAAAACTTTTATCGAAGAATACGACTTATTAAATCCTGATTATGGGTTTAATATTAAAGTGATTACTGCGGATGCTTCTTTAACCTTAAAAGATGTGGTTGAAAGTCATTTATCCGATCAAAACGTCCAAGCAGATAAAATTTTTGTTCGACAGGTTTCCTCAACCCAGCAACAGTGTTTATGGGTGGATCAGTTTAAATTTTTAAATCAATACCCAGCAACTTTAATTAATGCAAATTCCTATCCCGCTTCTCAATTAACAATAGATTATCAAGTCTTGATTCACTCAGTCAATGACCAAGAAAATAACGAAGATAATTCAACCTTAATTAATCAAATGATCGATATCATTAAAAGCGATATTTTGCAACGGTTAAATCAAAATCAAGGTCAAATTATTGTTTATATTCAAAATAAGGATAAACTCAAAAAACTGATTGATCTAATTGCGAAGCAACTCCCTAAGTTTGAGGTAAAAGAAGATTATTTAGAAATTCATGCGAGTCTTTCTGAGTATGAAATCACCAATATTCAAAAATATAAGGATAGCGTTAATGTCATTTTTATGACTGCTTCCGCATCTCGCGGTTTATCCTTCCCAAATACCAGGTATATTTTAGTAGAAATTCCAGGGTTTCAAATCGAACAAAATTTAATGGAAATTATTCAAGTTATCTATAGAGGTCGCGGGGGAAGTTTAGATCAAGGGGAAAAATTTATTAAGTTTTATCTATCGGATAAAGCAATCTATTTTACCCCTAAAGTTGATCAAGATAATCACCCTTTATCTCCAGCACAATCTCAGGAATTAGCCAAAATTTCTTTACAAGAATCCTGTTTAAGTGCGTTGAATATTCTGATTATTTTAAAAGCATCAATTATGACTCGAATTGTAGGATCGGGTCAAATTGGATTTCAAAGTTATGTGATGATTCCAATTGGGGGAAAGTCAATTAAACAAGGAGGAGATAGTTTTTTAGGGTCAATGGTAACTCTATATCAGGAAGTCCAAAAAGAGTCTAAAAAGCGTCGTCAAGATCAACGCTTAAAGGAGATTTCCCAACGGTTATTAAATTTATTGTCCGCTCAAAAAATAGAAATTTATCGTCCTCCTGTCACCTCTAAAAATCAACAAGAAGTATCTTATTTATCTTTGGGATGGGAAATTTTATCTAAATTGGAAAAAAGTTTAGATCAATTTTTGGATCTTCCCCCATTAGAAAAAACCTATGTGCGAGGAAGTTTATTGATTATTCCGTTATCGGAAAAAACGGTTAGGGAAATTAATTATATTGATTTATCTCGGATTTTTGCTTTAGAAAATAGCGATTTTCTTCAACAACTCTGGGGTTTAGCAAAGGAAAATTACCCCAAACAAATTAAGACACTGGTTGCTTCTGCTTTGGAATTAGTCTACAGTTTAGGGGAGGTTAAAGAGCGATCACAACAAGTAATACAAACTTCTAAAAGTTGCGATCGCTATTATGCTTTTCCCATTCAAACTTTTTTAACTTTTCCCGAATTAGAGGAATATTTTTTAAGTAATTTGCAGTTACCTCCATCCTTTCAGGATATTTTAAGACGCTTAGTTTATGCTCTCGCTTCTGCGGATAATATTCTACCTGCTGATGGGAATTATAAAAATCTTCCCTATGTGGTTTTTAATACTAACTCGATGGATAAACTTGGTAAAAATTTGTTTAATGAAAATCAACTTTTTCACTCTAAGGAAATGAATATTTTAAACTTAATTTTGTCTCAAAGTGATTGACAATCCCAAAGACTTATGATATAATGATTGAAGACTTGACTTTCTCTAAAAAATGGTAAAAATCAATTTTTCACAAACCTTTTAAATCCGAAATAGGAAGATAACCATGATTCAAGAGATTACCATTAAAAACTTTAAATCCATTGATCAATTGAAACTTAAACTGGGAAGGGTAACGGTTTTGATTGGTGAAAATGGTTGTGGAAAAACGAATATTTTGGAAGCGATCGCGTTAAGTTCAGCCGCAGCTAGTGATAAACTCGATCATGAGTTTTTAGCATCCAGAGGAATTAGAATAACGGAACCTCAATTCATGCGATCCGCTTTTAATTCTGATGATCTTAACCAAGATTCTGATGATCTTAACCAAGAAATTGAAACATCTTTCCAGTTTAAAAATGATAAGATTATTACCTATAATTTACAACATGATGGTAAACCCTACTCTGGTTGGGTTAGTAAGATTTCGGGAATTTCAGAGGAAATCTCTGAAATCAAGATATATGATACGTTATTTTATCGAGGTTTTGAAAACCAGGGTATTTTTTCAGGTCTATCAGAAGCAGATCATGTTCAACAAACCATAAAACGGCATATTATGGAAAATTCTGATAATTTAACTTTAAAAAAATTTTTGATTTTTTCTCCAGAGAACTCAAGTTTACGAATTTTTAAAGAAGAAGGTCAAATTCAACCTTTGGGAATTCATGGAGAAGGATTATTTAAACTATTAACGGTTTTAAATGCAGAAAAAAATCAAGAAAAAATTCAAGAGATAAAAGAAAAAATGCAGCTTATAGATTGGTTTAAAGATTTCAGTATTCCTGATGAATTCTCTCTGAATCAAAAAACCCTTAAAATTGCTGATCGATACCTTATTTCACGAAAACAAAAATACTTTGATCAAAATAGTTCTAATGAAGGATTTTTATTTTTACTATTCTATTTTTGTCTGTTTATTAGTGATAATACCCCTAAATTTTTTGCGGTAGATAATATTGATGTTTCCCTAAACCCCAGATTGGGACGTAGATTAGTTCAAGAATTAGTACAGTTAGCACAAAAATATGATCGACAGGTTATTTTTACCACTCATAATCCTGGTATTTTAGATGGATTAGATTTGGAGGATGATCAACAAAGACTTTTTGTAATTTACCGTAATCAATTAGGTTATACTAAAGCAAGAAGGATTTTACCTCCAAAACCTCTGGAGGGACAGGAACCTGTGAGATTATCAGAAGCATTTTTACGCGGTTATATTGGGGGACTACCTAAAAATTTTTAGTTATGACTACTTTTACTTTTGGATTAATTACTGAAGGACTCCAACTAAGTTTGGGGCTTATTCTTATTAACTAAAAACTCGCGTAACCGAATTAAATTGAGAGTTTGACCTAAATTCAAAGGTAATATAGAAATCCCTTCTAAACGAGATTGTATCCAACCTTCTCCCCAATACCACTCATGAAATCCATCAATTCCCTGACTTAATAATAGTCTTAAACAATTAGGTTGGCTGACATCAACATAATGTTGAATTGTCACCGGGCCAAGGGAAGTGGTAAAGGTTAATCCTGGTTGGAATTGTTCAGGAAGTCCGGGGTTAAACTGTTGGGGCCATAACCATTTTTGCAACTGACTCGGACGTAATAAACTATCTCGAATATCAGCTTCTTTGGCGTTGACTTCAATACGGAGGCTACTGTGTTGAAACGTACCAAGCATAATAATTTTACTTTAATAACGGTATGTTTTTTTATTGTAACATTTTTTATAAAAAATCTAGGGAATTAGATCAAAAATTTTAGTTCCTATACACTTCCCGTCTATGACCTACTTCAACAATTAGAACAATGAGAAGGTCATCTTCAAGTTGATAAATGACTCTATAATCGCCTACTCGTAAACGTAACAAGCCTTGCCTTCCTTGTAAGGCTTTTATCCCAAAAGGTCTAGGATTAATTGATAAAGCGTCAATTTTGGGTTGAAGCTGTTCTTGAACAAGTTGAGGCAAAGCCTTGAATTGACGCTGGGCTTTTTTAGAAAACTGTATTCTGTACATCGACACTTAATCCAGTCCGGCTTTAATATCTTCCCAAGAAACGGTTCCTTCTGTTTCTGCTGATAATAGTCCCTCTAATCCATCAATTGTATCTAACAAGTCTTCCAATTTTTCCACTTCAATCACAATCAATTGCTGGGAACTAATTTTTTCTAAAAGTTCAGGAACAGAAACTTCTAAACTTTCTGCAACAGACTGAACTCCTAACCAAACTTCATCATTGAGAATTAACGGATCACAACTGGGAAAGGAATTACTAATTTTTTGACTCATAATAATTTGGGTCTAAATTATCTGTAATTATAGATTTAACGGTTTTGCTGGTCACAACTGACGCAATTATTATCATTTATTATATCAAATCAAAATCAATTTTGACTGACCCCTAACACCTGATCCCAGAAAAAATTAAAATGGGAGCAGGTACAAATTGTTAAAAACTGTAAACATGGCAGATCAACTAATTCGGGCAACGGCGGCAGAGGGCGGAATTCGGGCTGTAGGAGTGATTACCACCCGTTTGACGGAAGAAGCCAGACAACGACACAAACTCTCCTATGTGGCAACCGCAGCCCTAGGACGCACCATGGCCGCCGGGTTGCTCTTAGCATCGAGTATGAAGCGGGCCACATCCAGAGTCAATATCCGCATCAAGGGCGATGGGCCATTGGATGGGGTCTTGGTGGATGCGGGGTTAAATGGGACTGTCCGGGGCTATGTGGGCAACCCCGATGTGGAATTACCCCCCAATTCCCAGGGCAAATTAGATGTAGGTGGGGCTGTGGGCCAGAATGGTTATGTGCGAGTGGTGCGAGATGTTGGTTATGGCTATCCCTATACCAGCACAGTTGAATTAGTTTCTGGTGAAATTGGTGATGATATTACCAACTATTTAGCTAATTCTGAACAGACACCTTCGGCTTTAATCTTAGGGGTATTTGTTGATAAACAAGGAGTGCAAGCGGCGGGGGGTTTATTATTACAAGTATTACCAAAAGCCGCAACGGATGAAGAATTAATTACTAAATTAGAATCCCGGGTTGCTAGTTTATCTGGGTTTACTCCTTTATTGAGAGCGCATAAAACCCTACCGGATATTTTGCAAGAATTATTAGGAGATATAGGATTAGTAATTTTACCCGAATCTCAATTAGTTCGCTTTGATTGTAGTTGTTCTTTTGAACGGGTATTAGGGGCTTTAAAAATGTTCGGGACGGAAGAACTTCAAGATATGATTGAAAAAGATAACGGTGCGGAAGCAAAATGTGAATTTTGCGGAGAAATGTATCAGGCTAATTCCGATCATCTCCACCAACTGATTGAAGATTTACGCATAAAACCAGAACCGGAAGAAGTGCGGAAAAATTCGATTTTATTTTAAAAATGTTTCCTACACATTCTCCGGTAGAGACGTTGCATGGAACGTCTCTACTACTTATTTTATAGCTGATTTAAGCCGTGGCTTGTTGGGGGAAAAGTTGGCTGAGATTTTGACGGGATAATGGTTTAACCCAGGATAACCAATTGGCTACGGGTTGAAAACCAACGGATTCATAGAGTTTAGTTGCTCCGGTCAAACTATCGGCATCTACGCTCAGTTTTGCGGTAGTTGCTCCGGCTTTTTGGAGTTGGGATAAACCGGAAAAAAGCATAGCTTTTCCTAGGCCTAATTTCCGAAATCCTCGTCGGGTTCCTAACCATTCGATCCAACCGATTTGATCAGAATTTAACTGACATTTACAGAAGGCTGCAAAGTTGCCATTGGGGGCAATGGTAACTAAATCTAATTCCGGTTGATAGTTGGGTTGATTGTGCCAATATTGGGCTTGTTCCAGGGTTAATTCATGATGATCCCAATGGTCAATAAAGGACTCATTAAATAAATCTACCCAAGCCGAAATATCTTGTTTTCCTTGAATATGAGATAACCTAAAATCCGAAGGAAGTTGGGGAATAGATAAGGGAGATTCTAAGGATTTCGCCATGGTAATAAACTGACGATCAACTTTAAATCCTTGTTTTTTCAGGAGTTGATTTTGTTGGCTTTGATTTTCTAAAGTATAGGTTCGTAGTTGTACCATTTGTTGTTTTTGTTGTCCGATTTCTCGCAGGCGAGTTTCACACCAGCGCAACATTTCTTTTCCTAAATTGCTAGATCGGATACTCGGATGAATATATAGACCAAAATATCCATCAATTACCAGTTTAGAGGCTAGGGGTTCAATGCCAATTAACCCTAAAAGTTGATCCTCTGTGTCTGTCCACAGACGGATATCTTGTTGGGGATTAACATTAGGAGAAGATAGACCTAATTTTAAGTCGGCTAAACTTTCATCTTCGCTAAGATGATCAACGGTTTGACAGGCTTTAAATAAATTAGCGATCGCCGACCAATCTTTTTGACCTTCGTAGGATTTAATCATTAAGGTATTCATAATCAACTGTTCCGAATATTCGGAGGATTTTGACTTAATCTTGAACTGAAAAATTTGTAGCAAAAACTTGAGGTTGTTGTAGGAATACAACCTTTGATTCTTTTCCATTAATATTAATAACGGAAAGTTTTAAACTAAACCTAAGTGTCGCTGGAAACATCTCAATATTGAGGTTTACCGACTTCAATTGATATAGTTCTAGGGTTAAAAATTAATTCTGATGATAAAACTCTGCCCTGTGTGGGTAACACAGTAATAGTCAGGTTTTATCGAGTTAGACACTCATAAAAATGGGTTAATAAATTAATTAAATTTTGTTCTCTTAATCAACTTTATATACAGGTTAAATGGGTGTTGCCAGTTCGACCACTGGCCCTTGGAAAGTCACCAAACCCGATACAAAAGTCGCGATAATTACACTAAAAAGGTATCGTCTCGCTAGGTAAAGAAGAATTTCACCCCCAATGAGGTTTGATTTTTGCTCCCCTCTCAGACCCGACAAAGACAGGCTGGATGATTCCATTTGAGAGCGAGAGACTGAGTACAGGTATTTGTATCTCAATCATAGCTTATTACCCCAATCGGTTGTCAAGGTTTCTCAGGTTAAACTTTGGTTATGCTTTTGTAGTGAGGTGTTTACGCCTCAAAGCCCTTCAGGGCTTACTACGTTGGGATTAATTCTTAATGCGATAATCTGGGTGGTTTGTAAACTCATAAAGTTATTATCACTAATTAGAATTAGCGATCGCCCACCTTCGGGTAAGGGAGAACCCCAAGTTAATCCTTCAATATTATCGATCAAAATATTTAAACTGTTTAAATTGAGTAATAACGTTTTTTCTACGGGTAAAATTTCTGAATTTGCTAGTTTTATACTCTCCAATTCTTGAATATTATCGGCTTTTTCTAAATTAACTAAAAATAATTTAATTGTATATCCTAAACCCAAGGAAAAAGACCGTTCTAAACTAATTAAATGCTCCTGATCAATTGCCAATAAATCAACTAAACCCTGTCTATCATACTGTTCTGCAATAAAAGAAGAATTAGCCAAGGGATCGGTAAAATATAAAAACTCTCGATCAGGTTGATTGGTTTGTAGATTATATCGCAAAATTCGACTAGGAGTTCCCCGATCTAAATTCGCTATTTCTCCATCCTGAATTAAGGCATTTTCACTAGCTGTAAACAAATAGTTTTTATCGGGCGTTATGGTTAAACTTTCTAAGGATAAATTAGAACGAACCCCTTGATTTTTACTCCAATTTTTATCTCTAAATTTCTCAGGAATAGGTAAAGAACGTAATAGTTTACCCTGCAAAGAAAACTCCTTAATAAAATCTAGAATATTCCCATAAAAATTCCCTTCCGAAGCAATAAAGACACTATTTCCAGAAAAAGCAATTCCTTCAGGATCAAGACTATCTTTAGTAAAGGTTTCTCCGGTTTCTGTTAATAACTGAGTCACACCAATTACACTTACCCCTGTTTCTGGGAGGGAACCGGAACTTAAATCAATATTCAGGGTGTAAAATCGAGCTTTATTTTTATTGCTGGAGTCATCGGATATGGCGTAGTAAACCTGTTGTTCAGGGTTATAGGTAATTCCTGATAAACCGCCGACTTCTGTATTATTATAGAGTAATCCTGTGGGTAAATTAGCTTGTCCCATAAAGTCAATAATCGTTGAAATTGCCACACTAGAAGTGCTGAAGATAAAAAATAAAGTCAAGATTAAAATTACCTCAAAAATTGATAAAAAAATTCGCATTTAATTGACCTATACTTTAATTTTTGCGAGATAATCTAAGGGTTATACAATCAATATCTAAACCAAACTAAAAAACTAAATCTAATCATTAAGAAATTCCGTTAACCATTCTTTAATATGAAATGTAGCCCGACAGTCATCCTCATTATATTTAACAATGGCATCTAATAAACTGCGATCGCCTGTTTTTAACCATTGTTCGTACCAACAAACAGATTGAGCACCATTAGCTGTCGGATCACGCCATTCAAACCCCAGCCATTTCGCCACGGGTTTCAGGGCATAACTTTCCACCGGAAGGGTGACAGTTTCTATCATTTTAGCATGAAGATCAATAAATCGGTTTAATACAGGTTTCCACAAATAATCAGGGGTATGATAGACCATAGCTAATCTTTTAATGGTCTTAGGTTCATAGTCACAAAAATGAAAAATAGGGGCGATAGGATACATCCAAACCAATTCTAAAAACTGTTTCCAAATTAATTCTTCTTGGGTCTGATTTTCTGCTAAAAATGGATAAAATTTTTGTTGATTTGAACGGTGATCGATGACCAACATTCCATGAAGATAATCCAAGTTTAATTCTGGTTGGGCTTCAATATCAAAATAAATTTCAACGGGAAATTTTTTTAATTTATTTTGATAATTGTCTTGAAAAATTTTAATCCATTCGCTAGAATTAAAATGTTCTTCAAAACTGATAAATTCTTCCCAACGTTTAATGGCTTTATTATCTGAATTTGACTCAGCTTGCTTAATAATTTGTAAGGCAATTCCTTCAGCAAATTCGGGATAAACTTCTAATTGTTCTGGGGTGGCTTTAGCTAAGGTTTGAACAGTGGTTAAATTAATTTCTTGTAACCGCAAATAACGAGTTGGAGTCACCCCTGGAATTAAAGAAATATGATTTTGCGATCGCGCCACATCCAAACAATAACTATGCCATTGACATAAATTACATTTTTGTCTAGCAATAAAAACCTCCGGTTCTTGACGAGATAAAACCATGTTTAAATAATTATTTAAAACATCGTGCATTTTCGGAAGACGTTGTTCTAAATCAACTGAATAAGGCGCTTTACCGCGTAAAATCAACCAACTTGTTTCCGGCTGTATTCCTTGAATATCTGCTAATAAATAAGCATGAAACGCAGAAATAATTTGATAATCAAGTTTAGGACGTTTTCCTAATTTAATATCTTGAGAAACATAAACCCAATCACCAAATTTAGAAAATCCAGGTTGTTTCACTAATAATTCAGGACTACTAAGTAATTTAATTTCAATTATTTGATTAGATTCTGATAAATTATCCCTATTCCCTAAAATTTCAGATTGATTAATTACCTCTATTTTTAACAAAATCCCTTGATAAATTCGCTCAACTCCTTGCTGCATTAACTCTATGGTTTGTTTCGCGCCTAAGTCCCAATTTCCAAAAAAATAACTCAGTTTAGAATAGGGATATTGAGATAAAATATATTTCTGATAAGCCGAACTATCGCGGATCAATTTCAGTAAAAAATCACTGGGAGGATCTTGTTGAGAAATATCGCCATAACGGTCTAAAAATGCCCGCCTCTGACAGCGTTGATAAAGTAACAGTTGTTTATCGGTGATTAACATGATTATTTAGTGTCAATGATTAATTGTACATCAGATATCCTATTCAGATTAAACTAATTAGAGTAGAGACGTTCCATGGAACGTCTCTACTTAACGAAAAATAACTAACCTTCAATATTATGACAATTTCTTCCCTAAAAACCCATCGCCAACAGTTTCCCGCCTTAACCAATAAAGCCTATTTTAATTATGGCGGACAAGGGCCATTAGCACAAATATCCATGGATGCTATTTTTGAAGGGTATAAATATATGCAATCCCATGGCCCTTTTTCGGGGAAAGTCAACCAATGGCAAAACCAAGAAACCCAATTAACTCGTCATTTACTGGCTACGGAATTAGGAATCTCACCGGAAACCCTCACCTTCACCGAAAATGTTACTGTAGGCTGTAATATTGCCCTCTGGGGAATTGATTGGCAACCCGGGGATCATCTGTTAATTTCCGATTGTGAACACCCAGGAATTTTAGCAATTATTCAAGAAATTCAACGTCGTTTTTATCTGGAAGTTTCATTTTTTCCCTTAAGAGAAACCTTAAACCAAAACGATCCCGTAGGGATGATTTCTGAATATTTAAAACCCCATACTCGTCTATTAGTGATTAGTCATATTTTATGGAATACGGGTCAAGTATTGCCCTTGACAGAAATTGTTAATCTTTGCCACAATAATTATAACACAAAAGTATTAGTAGATGCGGCTCAATCCGTAGGAGTTTTACCCATCAACTTAACAGAAACCGGGGTTGATTTTTATGCCTTTACGGGTCATAAATGGTTTTGTGGGCCAGATGGCTTAGGGGGGTTATATGTTAGTACCCAATCTCGATCAGAATTATCCCCAACCTTTATTGGATGGCGCAGTATTATCGGTGATGAACAGGGAAAACCTATCTCTTGGACACCGGATGGAAAACGCTATGAAGTGGCAACTTCCGCCTATCCATTATATGCGGCTTTACGCCATGCGATCGCTCTCCATCATCAATGGGGAACGGCAACGGAACGTTATCAACAAATTTGTCAAAATAGTCAATATTTATGGCAAAAATTAGCAGAAATTCCTCAAATTCAATGTTTAAAAACTTCTCCCCCAGAAGCGGGTTTAGTTTCCTTTCAACTCACTAATGGCAAATCCCATAAATCCTTAGTCAATACTTTAGAAAATCAAGGCATTTTCCTGAGAACTCTCCTCGATCCTAATTGCGTTAGAGCTTGTGTTCATTACTTTACCCTCTCCTCAGAAATTGATCAACTTATAGACGCCATTAACCAGTTTATTGCTGTTTCTTAAACCTCCAGGGTGCGTCACTATCAAAGAAACAACGATGATAGCTCATCCAAACTGGACACAACACCCGCAGAAGAACTCCAGAGGTTCCCGAATTGTGCAATAATGATCCCGCAGTCTCCCAACCCAACGTGCGTCCAATGGCCGACATTCCCCAAATCCCCGATGAACTGATCCAGGTTTTAGCAGAATTTCAGGATCTGCATTTTGAACTCCCTGATCCAGAAGCGGAAATTCCTGAATTAGATTTTGAACAGCAAATTGATGTCGCTTGGAAAGTTTGCGATCGCTTCGACTTGCAAACAGAAATCTGGCGCGGCAGAATATTAAGAGTTGTCCGAGATCGAGAAAAAAAAGGCGGCGAAGGACGGGGTACAGGCTTTTTAAATTGGTTAAAAGAACGGGAAATTAGCAAAAGTCAAGCCTATGCTTTAATTGAATTAGCTAATAGTGCTGATGCCTTATTACTTCAAGGTCATCTTAACCCCGATGCAATTAATAATTTTAGTAAAAGGGCGTTTATAGAAACGGCAAAAGCACCCGCAGAAGTGCAACAAATGGTTAGTGATGCGGCTTGTAATGGCGATCGCATTACTCGCCGTGAAGTCCGACAACTGAATGATGAATGGACGGCGATGAGTTCCGATTTAATTCCTGATAGCATTCGAGAAAAAGCCACGGAGGGGGCAATGCCGCCTCGCTATTTGGCGCCATTAGTTCGAGAAATGGAAAAATTACCCGAAGCACATATTACGGAATTAAAACGGGAAATGATCGAAAATCCCGATGTTGATACGATTAAACAGTTAACATCGGAAGCCAAAAATTTATCTAAATATTTGGATGCGGCGGGTCAAGTTCAAGCCTTAAATCAGTCTTCTGTAGATATGGAAATGGCGCTAGAAGAAGCGTTGCGGGTGGGATGTTTAAATACGGCTTCTGATTTAGTTAAACAAGCTACTGTCCTCGAACAAACTATGGTTAAACTGTATAGCAGTTGGAAACGAGTTGGCAGTTTAGCCGACCGTTTATATGTGGATACGGGGGCAAGTACCCCCCATTTGCGATCGCTTTTAGGCTGTTTAGAACAGTTAGCAGGTCAAATTATTGAAGTGCAATTAGGCGATGGTAGCGAGGGCAGAATTCGCTTACAAATTCTCTCCGATAATGAATGATTAAAAGCGTAGGGGTGGGTTCCACAACGATTGATAATATCTACAGACAATCTTTCTAAACCCGCCCTACCCCAAAATTAATCTTAAATTAATCCCGAATTCTGGAATGGGTTCGGGGCTGGTTTTGGGAGATTGTTTGTGGGGATTAAAGGTTAACTCGAACCCGCCCCTACGGGGTCATGAGTTAAGATTAAAAACAGGTAAAAATATTAATAATAGGTTAAATTTTTGAATTTCGCTTCAAATTCCAAATTATGGAATAAAATAGAACCGAATGCTTTCAGGGTTAAAAGGCATCCTTTATCCTATAAGTTAAATTTTGATGAATTACCATTAATATTATTATGGTCAATATCTACGATACGGAAATGCAGTTTTCACTCCTTCCTTTCTCGTCAATTAATGACTTAAACTTAGAGTCAACTCTCAAGAATTTATCTTTATATGATGTTCAGGTTGATGTCAACCAACCTGGAATTATTGTGACTCGAAAGTTAGAAGAAAATCCCCTAATTCCAGGTGTAATATTAACTCAAGATGGTCAGTTTAGTGGGATGATTTCTCGACGGAGATTTTTAGAACATTTAAGTCGTCCCTATGGACGAGAATTATTTCTACAACGTTCTATTCGCTCATTACAACGGTTTGCTAAAATAGAATTTTTGATACTTTTTTTACCACTAAACCCGCCGGAAAAGGCACCGGATTAGGATTAGCTATTAGTTACCAAATTATTAGCGAAAAACATGGGGGTCAACTGAACTTTATTTCTGATTTAGGGGT
>Ga0209229_10000156_pt1 | contig 25835 bp, 24 predicted proteins | sample SanBayMetagenome_FD_187466 | JGI IMG/M metagenome (GOLD analysis project Ga0209229, IMG submission 187466) | Freshwater and sediment microbial communities from dead zone in Sandusky Bay, Ohio, USA (SPAdes) (version 2) | ecosystem: Environmental > Aquatic > Freshwater > Lentic > Sediment... | reverse complement strand
GGGCACAAACCCACAAAATCTTTTCCTCGCCGTTTCAACGAAACTTTCTCAGACACGATATCATAAATATCTGCCCTTTCTTTGACTTCTTCTATTGTTTCTGGATGAATACGGGGAGTTAGCATTGGGGATTAAACTAGAATGATTAGTCTTTATTTTGCCATAAAATATCCTAAATGATCCTTCTGTAGAGACGTTGTATGCAACGTCTCTACAGAAGGGGGAATATGTAGCAAACATTAAAGGATTGATATTTAACTGTTAATTAACTAAATTCTTGGCAATTATTGAATTTTCTGTAATCTCTGAATATTTCTTTGATTCTGAAGTGGCGGATGTTGTAGGGATTTTTAAATTAAAAGCAATAACTAACTGATTTTTATCAATATGAATATTAGAAATATTAACAACACTTTTTTCGGTAAGCAAACTATCAACGGGAATCTCTGGGGGTGTCTGTCGTTTATATCCGGCTTCTTCTAACCATTCTGTAACTTCTCGCCAACTTTCAATCCGAGCATCTAATTTATCTACCAAACTTTTCACATATCTATATAACGTCACACAGAGGTCAGTTTTCACTCCTTTAACGTTTTTTCCCAGTTGTTCGGCAATTTCCGCCGGACTAAACCCACACAACAACCCCCGCAAATGCAGCTTTTCCATCGGCGTCAGGCGTTTTCCCTTAGCAGAGGCGAGGTCAGTATAAAGCGTGTCCAAGTCCCAATGGAGTGCAGCCTGGTTGAACTGTTGATCAAGGGAAGTCATGATGTCGCGTCCTCAATATCCTGTTACTATCCTAACACAAATCCTGTTTAAATGTAGGGAATAAATAGGATCAATCAATTTATACTTAACAATGAGCCAGCTTACCTCATCTCTAACTCGCTACTACTTAGGAAACATTCTTGATTTGGATTTCCGTTGTGCCATCATCCCCCGATGATCACAAAATCCAGGTTAAAAAATTTTTTGAGAAATTTGCGTAAAGTTCGCAAGTCTAGCCTATAGATATTTAGGACAAATCTGATTACCCATAATCGTCTGGAGGTTAAGACTCAGTATGGCAAACGAACCAGAGGACAAATATGTCAAGTATGCCGTTGATTTAGTCATGTGCATTGATGGCACAGGTTCAATGGGCCACTTAATTGATGCAGTCAAGTCTACAGCCCTCAACTTCTATCCCAAACTAGAAGCAAAGATGGAGACTAAACAGAAAAAAATTGATCAACTTAGGGCTAAAGTGATCGTATTTCGGGATTACTGGGCTGATGCACCTGATAAAGCAATGGTACAGTCTAAGTTCTTTAATCTTCGTACAGAAAACACTGAATTTGCTGGTTTTGTTTCTAAAATTCAAGCAGAAGGGGGTGGGGACGAACCAGAAAATGGCTTAGAAGGTTTGGATTTAGCCTTAAAATCAAAATGGGAAAAAGCACAAGATTTTGCTAAACAACGGTATGTAATTATTGTTTATACTGATGCGAGTGCCCATAGTTTAGAAAAAAGTCCTAAACCCGCCCATTATCCTAAAGAAATTTCTTCAACTTTAGATGATCTGACTGATTATTGGTCAGAAATGTCAAGTCCTGCTAAACGATTACTATTGTTTACTCCTGATGCTTCTCCTTGGACAATGATTGCCAGCAGTTGGGATAACACAATACATTTTGCATCTAAAGCAGGTCAAGGATTAGAAGAATTTGAAATGGATGAAATTTTAGATGTCATTGCTAATAGTGTGTAAATTTCTTAAAAACTGAACTTGTTCACGCTGTTTATAAAAATCAAGAAAATCTTCAAGATGAAAATACTTAGGATTTTCTTGAGTTAATTTAGTTTCTAATTTTTCAAAATCTAGGATGATTAACCTCTATTTGTAAGCTATGAAATCCTCTAAGATAACTGTCAATATAGAAAGTGTTCATAACAAAGGTGAGGATGCTCATCTATTTAATGATGATGATTATTCTGATGTTATAGTCATCGGAGTTTTTGATGGTTTAGGAGGGCGTTCAGCAGGTTATGATGAACAGACAGGTGGAAAAATTGCTTCACAAAAAACTTCGGAAACGGTGCAAGAATTTTTGCCTCAATGGTATGGAAAACTAAATCATGAAATGGTTAGGGAAATGCGAGATAAAGTTTATACAACTTTAAAACAAGCAGCCGATAAAAATATTAGGCCATCTCGTCTGGGAGGTTCTTTAGCGGGTCAGCGCTTGTGTACAACAATGGCACTAGCCAGCATTCCAAAGTTAGGTGAATTGCCAACAAAATATGAAGTTAGTTTGGCTTGGATTGGAGATTCCCGGTTATACTTCCTCAGCCCAGAAAAAGGCTTACAGCAACTTACTCAAGATGATTTAGAAGTAAAAAAAGATGCGTTTGAAATGATTCGAGAAGATCCACCTATGTCGCAATATTTAAGTGCAGACATGAAGAAAAATTGGCAGATTCATTTTAAATTACAAGAATTGGATCAACGTGGATGTATTCTTGCTTGTACCGACGGATGCTTTCAATATTTACCTGCGCCTTGGGAGTTTGAAAAGTTATTGTTAAATACATTGAGTCAATCTGAGGATATCAAACGATGGGAAGATTCGTTAAATCAACGGTATCAAGATATTAAACAAGATGATGTATCTCTTATTCTTTGCTCAATGGGATATAATAGTTTTGCTGATTTAAAACAATCCTATGAAGAAAGATTGGGTTATTTAACAGAAAAATTTGATTTCAAAAACAAAAATTTGGGGGAATTACAAACGTTATGGCAGGAATATAGAGAAAATTATGAATTCTATTTAAAACAGGAAGAAAAACAGGAAATTGATCAAACTATTGGGGAAATCAATAGAGATTCTGTTCCAAGTCCAGAAATTATTTCTGTCTCATCTGAAAATAATGAACCTACCGTAGATCCTGTAGTAGAAATAATCCCACATAGTGATGAAGAAAACAAAATTCCAAATAACTTAGAATTAGCTAAAGTAAACTTAAAAAATAATAATATTAAGGATGCTATTCACGATTTAGAAACAGTGTTTGCAGATGAAAATATTGATTCTCAGGTTAAAGAAGATTCTCGGTTTGAAGATTTAGGACAACTGCTAGAAGAACATCTGAATATAAGTGATCGTGATCTTATAGCAAATTTACACTATTTTATAGGATGGATTAACTACCTATCTAATAACTTAGTTAAAGCGAGGTATTATTGCAATGAAGCAAGTCAATATTATCAAAGTAAGTTAAGTGACGAAACGGTTACAAACAACTATGAAAAAAAGAGAAAAATGCAAGAATTAATCCACAATATTGACAATTTAACACAAATTTCAGAAGGAGAAAACTAAATTATGTCTTACAAAACAGGCGATGTTATTGGTAAATATACCGTCAGTCGTGATTTTGACAGCACTAATGGCGGTCAGTGTCAATGGGGATTTGCAAAAGCGGGAGCAGAGGAGGTTTTTATTAAAAAATTCTTAAGTCCTGTTTATCCAGGTAACTCTGCACCAGGAAGTGAAAAAGGGAAACAAAAAAGACGAGATCAATGTGAAGTTTTTGAAAAAAAACAGTTAGCTATTATGAAAGCTCTTTCCGCTTGTGGTGATGGCGGGTTAGTCGTCAGGACAATAGACTTCTTTAAACATGGTGATGATCATGGAAGTCATTACTTTAAAGTTTCTCAAAAAGTTGATACTAGCACCTTATCTGATCAAGTCCATGACTTGGAAATGAAAAAACGGCTGTTTGTTATGTTAACAGCAGCAGGAGCTTTAAAGATTCTTCATGGGAGTAGAATTATTCACCTTGATCTCAAACCCGATAATATTCTGATTCAAGAATGGGGAAGTAGTTTAATCGCTAAGATTATTGATTTTGATAATAGTATATTAGAAGGAGAGCCAACAACACCAGAAGTTTTAGTGGGAGATCAAGTCTACTATTCACCAGAGTTTGCTGAATATATTAATACAGAAGGTAAAACTCCAGCACCCAATCAAAAATCTGATATTTTTTCACTAGGTTTAATTTTTTGTCAATACTGGACAGGTTCACTCCCAAACTATCCCAAACGTTATCAATACGCTTATCAAACAGTTTCCACCGATCCAATATTAACACTTCCTGAGTGTTTAAGCGGTGAAATTCCTCCACCAAGCCCAAGTCGCCTCACTATTGGCAAGGGTTTGACGCGCAGTAAAAGCTATTCTAATCCCACCCATAATAAACTCAAACTATTAATTGAAAAAATGTTAGTTTTAAAGCCAGAAAATCGCCCGTCTATTGTAGAAGTTCATAGGATTTTAAAACATCTTTATCATCATGATACCCTACCAAAAGAAAATATAGATACAACTTCATCTAGTGCAGAAATAAAAACGGATGGAACTCGAGTTAAAACAAATTTCAAAAAAGATTAATTTTTAAATTCTTATGTCTCTTTATAAATGTAAGACTTGCACTCATGAGTTTAGAGTAGATGTATTACCTTTAGAATGTGATATTTGTGGAGGTAAAAATTTAGTTGCTTTAGAACCCATTTCAAAACCTGTAAAAAAAACAATAATCTCTGATGCTAAAAAGAAGCAAAGTAAGTTGAGTTTTATTACAGCTATTTTTTTAGGAATGGTTTTTAGTTTAGTCTTCTTCGCTGGTTTGAAGTTGGGTTTACATATTATTTCACTTAACCTGGAGATTCAAAATCTTCAGCGAGAAAGAGATAGGTTACAAACACAACGCGACCCATTACCTCAAACAACAATTGTTCGTTTTTGTAATCAAACTCGTGGCGAAACGATTAATCTTGCAGTGGGTTACTGGGATGGAAATAATGGAACAGAACTGCGAACAAAGGGATGGTTGACTATTTATCCGAGTAAATGTGAAGAGGTTGATGTAGGAAAAAGCTATACAGGTAGTGTTTATATGTACGGACAAAGCGAAACTAGATTTTGGAATTCAAATTTGCCTGATTTATCTTTTTGTGTTAATAGTTTAAGAGTATTTGATTTTATCAATGCTAATCAAATGCCTTGTAATGAAATAGGTGAGAAAAAAGTGATGATGAAAGCCTTTGTAGTAACAGTAACTCCTGGTACAACAGTATGGAATTTAGGTGAATAATTTAACTAAAAATTATTGTTTTAAAGATGCGATCGCACCCTTTAAACACCCATATTTTCAATACTCCAATCTTCAAACCTCAACCCAGGAACTCGTTCAAAATCCTGTCGATTTCGTGTTACTAAAATTCCATTATTTGCCATTACAAGAGCAGCGATGCGTAAATCTTGCGTACCAATCCGAATTTTTTGACGCAATAACTCAAAATAACAATGATAAGATTCTTGATCAAAATTTATCACATTAATAGTTTGATAATACTTTAAAGTTTCTTCTAATCTTGCGTAAGCAAATAGAAGCTGATCAGCAGATTTTGCTTTTTTAATTTGGTTTAAACGTCCATAAAACTGTTCTTCTACTGTAACAATAGTAACTGCAACTTCTTCAGGATTAACTGTCATCACTCGTTGTGTTACAACAGGATGTTGTCGTTGAAATAAGGAAATATGATCAGTATCTAATATCCAAAAACTCACTTTTTCTACTCCTCTCCATCAAGTTGACGATAATATTCTTCCGTTTCAGCATCTCTTTCACGACGATAATCTTCAATATCTTTGAGCATTTCGTCAAAATACGGATCATCTTTAAACATTCCTGCAAACTTCATCCAAGGATGTTCCGGTTTGGGTAGAGGAATTTCTAATTGCACAATTTCACCTTGTTTCAGAATAGCATTAACTTGTTCTAATAATTGTTCTAGTGCTGCTTCTCGACTTGCACCCTTAGCTTTACAATCTAAACCTAATACTGTTACTATATATTCTTGATTTTGTTGTTGAATTAACACAGGATAAGTCAATTTGGCAATAGATGGAGATGACGCTTGAATTAAGTTGGCGGTCATAGAACTATCCTTTTATAATCTAATTCAGTCTTATTATACACTATTTGAAGTTCGGAAAAAGGTATGATTCACGGGAGAAACTGGGCTTTTAGCTCAGAAATTAGCGTTGAGATTGCATTCTTTAGGTAGTAACTTAATAAAGGGCGATCGCTCACAACAATTAAGTCTCAAAAAACTAGAGGAATAGCTGTGGATAAACAATAGTTTTCCCAACTCTTAAAGGGTTGAATTTCTGTTTCTTGATTGAGAACATCCACCACCCGATCATAAATGTCTTGCGCCTGTTCAGGAGAATCACCAATACAAGTTAATCCTAACTTTCCATAACGAGATAAACACCCCATTAAGTGAAAAACCGTTCCCGTTTCCGTACTACTATCAAAATGCAATTGATGATTAACAATAATATCCATTAAATCATTAGGTAATAAACCCTGATACTTGTTATGTTGCAAATTATCCGAAGCTATATAAAATTTAGGTTGAGATTTTCGACTATAAAATAACCCGGTTTGTAAATCATAATATCCATTAGTTAATAACTTTAAAGTCATAAATGGATGGGTGGTTCCCCCTCGACGCAGGTTAATTTCTATCGCCTGTAAATCCCAATCTAAACTATCTGGTTTATAGACCGCAATAAAATCTACACCAAACCGTTCTAATGCGCCTTTATTGGCTAAATTTTGACCGATTTTTTCTCCCATTTCTTGCAATTTTAATCGATAGGCGGCTTGGGCTGGAAATCGACAACCTTGGAAAATTTGACCATCGGGGCCACCTAATATTTGATCATGGGTGGAGATAATTTTAGTCTTGCCATTGGGATCAATTTCACACTGAACACTAGGAGATTCTTTGATTTCTCCTTCAATAAAAACCTCTACAATTGCCCCTAATTGAGAAATGCGATCGCGAAAAGTTTCCCAGGTTTCATTCGGGGCTTGAAAACTTAATTTATCCCAGTAATTTTTAAGAATTTTCGCCCTTTCATCAAGGTTTAAATCTTTCAAAGGTCTTAAATCTAATAGGGCATTTCCTTCTCCAGAAAATCCCTGATTGAGTTTAACCACAATTCGGTTTAAGTTCGGTTGACGACTCCATAACTCCAAGGTTACTTTAGTTAAATCTTCAGTATTAAAAACTAAACCACTACCGTCGGGATGGGGAATACCTGCTTCAGCAAAGATTTGCCGACTGCCACTTTTAGTTCCCCAATAATTTAAGTCAGGATCAACCCCAAATAATGGGATATCTAATTGTACAGATAATTCCCGTTCTAGGGGTGTGGAATTAAAACAAATCATGTAGGATTGATTCGGTCTTAAAACTTGATGAATTCGAGAAATTAAACGCGGACGTTCTAAAATTTTTTGGGTTAAAGGTTTGGGAGAAGTATCATAGGTTGAAAATAACAATAAACGATCCCGAATATGACTAATAGGAATTCCGGGCATTAGGTGTAAATAATAATCAATTACGGTGGGGTGAATGGGTTGGGAAGATACATAAATTAACCGCATTCTAGGATTTCGTAATCTAATTAAAGAAAACAGTAATCGTTCTTCATATTGATGGGCCCCAGGAATTTTTTCTAACTGGTGGTTATCTAAACTCAACGACGGAATCACTACGACATCTTGATCATCTAATTCTTGATCGCTTAAGGTTTGAAAGCGTTGGCGAAGTTGAGTTTGCAGTTCTCGAAACCGTTGAATAGTATTTTCCTGGGAGTGATGCAATACAACCATAACTCTAACCTATTGAACCCGATATCTCTATGTTAGTTCAGGTGATTAACCTGATAGCAGTTTCGAGAAGAATTGCAAGATTTTGTTACTTGAGTTCCCAGAGTTGTGATTGTTGATCAACTTTTTCTAATTGATAGTTTTCATTTTTAATGATTTGGCGTAATTCCTCGGAGGGATTAAGAACGAAAACTTTTGGCCCTATGGGGAGTAATAATAGATTGGGTTCGGAATTAACCATCATTAGTTTAATATCAGGGTTTAATTCATAACTTAGAGAAATAATATTCCCTAAATTTGTATAATCACTCCCGCGATCAACAATGAGAGTGGCAGATTTATTTTTATTTAATTGTTGAACAATTTGAGGATTTTCAGAACTGGGAATTTGATGCCACCAGCTTTGAGAATTAGCACTCATACTAATAGAAATTAAGCTAAATGTAAAAACTATGGCTAGGAGTGATCGCCAAAATATTTCTCCATCAATTAAGGAATTTTTATTATTTTTAATATGAGTAGAAAACAAATAAGCAATGGATAATTGAACGCCAGGAAAACAGGAAATTAAAAAGCGAGTTACCCCGGAACGTCCTCCCCCTAAAAGCACATCGGGTAAGGCTAACATGAAAAAGGGAACTAAAATAGATGTCCAAATAAATAGGCGAGTTTTTCGATTAGTTTCTTGACTAATTTTAAATAATGCCACCACAATCAATATCACAAAAGGAAGTCTAAGTAAATACATCTGAATACTGTTGAAATCGAAATTTATATCAACTAATACAGAAGTAAAACTCAAAATCCAAAACTTGCTTAAATTTAGTAAACTGGTGGGATAACTCGACAAATTAGTAACATCCATCACCCGTTGTAAATTATTGATTAAAATAATTAACCAAGGACTAAAAGCCAAAATAGCGATCACAATAGCACCTAAAAATTCCAATAATAACTGATAAAAAGGAAAGCGTTTTCGTTTTCCAAAAGATCGTGAGGACTCCATACTCAGTAACAGAATATAAGCCCCATGACCCATCATGGTTAACCCGAATAAAACATGGGTATAGAGTCCAAAAATACAGGCTAAACTATAACCCGCCCAAAATAGCGGATGTCGCCAACGAATTGCTTTGAGTAAAGCATAACCACTGGCAATTACCAGTAAGGTGAATAAACTATATTGTCGGGCAGTTTGAGCAAATAAAATATCAAAGGGAGATAGGGCTAAAAAAGCCGTAGCTAGTAAAGCGGTTTGTGGAGATTGAAATAATTCCCAAGCCAATAAATACATAAAAGGCAGGGAAATTAAACTAATTAAAACGGGTAAAAAGCGAGAAGTAATTATGGAATGACCGAATAAAAACATCCCAACCCGTGCTAATAAAAAATAAAAGGGAGAATGTTGAGGATCTTCTGTAGCTATGGAATTGAGGGTATCTAGGGGGGTACTACCCGGTTTAAGTTGTTGATATTTGAGGAGATCAATGGGGGAAACCATACGATTTTGATAGAATTCCTGAGCAAATTCTTCACCCGTATATCCAGCGGCTCGCAAGGTAGTATAAACTTCATCATGCCAATAGATTTTTCCATCTAAAGCCACAAATCGAAAGGCGATACCAATGACAATAACAATTATTAAAAATAACCTCAGAATTTGAGGACGAATTCTTTTAAAAAAGTTCCAGAGACGCCACATAAAATCTGTTTAAATTAAGTTGGATTTATAAAATTTAATTTTAAAGCTTCTGACTAAAAAAAGCAGGGAAATCCCCTGCTTGAATTTGGCTCAAGTTCTAAAATAGTTTTAAGAAATTAGCGAGTTAGGGGATGATTCATGTCGCCCTAACTCATTCCATCTCAAACCCTACTTAGTATAAAGAGCTACTGGGTTTGTGGACGATGAAGCTTAACACTTGGCATTGCTTCACGTTATCAAAACCCATCACACGGATATAGGATTTAGAATTTTCTTGGCGGCAAGCTTGAACTTCATTCAAAACTTCTTGAGAAGTAGTGGCATTGAATAAAGGCAGTTTCCACAGCGTCCAATAATGTTGGGTGGGTTCGGAAGATTCGCTAAACTCCACACCGGGGATATATCCTTGATCCAGAATATATTGGACTTGCTTGACGATTTGAGCATCGGTCAAGGGGGGAAGATAGGATAACGTTTCAAAACGACGTTCTTTTGGTAATGTCCGCATTGTTGTTTCTAAAGTTAAATCCACTAAAGGTTAATAGGCGATCGCAGTGGTCATCATCCTTGAAACTCACCGCAAGTCGGGGTTCGGTTCTGAATCGGTTTGTAATTCGATTTCTGGGTTAGATTCAACACTACTCAGTTGCGTAATTCGTTCTAAATACTGGCGCCGATAATCTATATTGGCTTTTTGAATATTTTCACGAACCATTTCCGGTAAATAATCGGCTACTTCCTGCACGAGATGTTCCCGTACCGTCATCATCCGAAACGCCATCTCCTGATTTTCTTGGAGCATTTCCTGTAGATAGGCTTCTCCGTCCTGAATCTTCCCGGTTGAGGAAAATTCACTCAGCCAGATCGCTTGTCCAGGGTTAGTTTCCCATAGTTGATCCGTGATAATCCTTACAGCCTGATAGGTCAGGTAACTTGCCAGCACTTTTGATGTTTCTTTCGCAACTTGTTTGATGTCCATAGGCTGACCCTAACCCTCTTGATGATGGATTTAGATTTTAGATTTTGGATTGAGTTGTAACCACAACCGACCTGACTTGTCAAGTCTGACCCACAATCCAAAATCCTCAATCTTCAATCTGGAATCAATTAGACGGTATCCATTGACTCGAACTCAAACTTGATTTCTTTCCAGAGTTCGCAAGCAACGGCCAGTTCAGGAGACCATTTGCAAGCTTCACGGATGACGTCGCCGCCTTCACGCATCAGGTTACGACCTTCGTTACGCGCTTGAACACAAGCTTCGAGGGCCACACGGTTAGCGGTAGCACCAGGAGCATTACCCCAGGGATGTCCGAGGGTTCCACCACCGAACTGTAAGCAAGAGTCATCGCCGAAGATTTCCACCAGGGCGGGCATATGCCAAACGTGAATCCCACCGGAAGCCACGGGCATAACACCAGGCATAGAAGCCCAATCTTGGGTGAAGTAGATCCCACGAGAGCGATCAACCTCAACGTGATCTTCACGCATCAGGTCAACGAAGCCCATGGTGATGCCTTTTTCCCCTTCGAGTTTACCCACAACGGTTCCCGAGTGCAGGTGGTCACCACCAGACATCCGTAAGCATTTGGCTAACACACGGAAGTGAATCCCGTGATTTTTCTGACGGTCAATCACAGCGTGCATCGCACGGTGAATGTGCAGCAGAATGCCATTGCGACGACACCATTTGGCCAAGCTGGTATTAGCAGTGAAACCACCTGTAAGGTAGTCGTGCATGATGATCGGGGTTTTGATTTCTTTAGCGAATTCAGCCCGTTCCATCATTTCTTCGCAGGTGGGGGCGGTCACGTTTAAGTAGTGGCCTTTGATTTCCCCGGTTTCTGCTTGAGCTTTTTCGATGGCTTCTTGAACGAACAGGAAGCGATCGCGCCAGCGCATGAAGGGCTGGGAGTTGATGTTTTCGTCGTCTTTGGTGAAGTCTAAACCACCGCGCAGAACTTCATAAACGGCGCGACCGTAGTTTTTCGCAGACAGACCGAGTTTGGGTTTAATCGTACAACCGAGCAGAGGACGACCGTATTTGTTTAATTTATCGCGCTCAACGGTAATCCCGTGAGGAGGGCCTTGGAAGGTTTTCAGGTAAGCGATGGGGATGCGTAAATCTTCTAAACGCAGTGACCGCAGGGCTTTGAAACCAAATACGTTACCGACTAAAGATGTCAGTAAGTTGGTAACGGAACCTTCTTCAAACAGATCCAGAGGATAGGCAACGTAGCAGATATATTGGTTATCTTCACCGGGAACGGGTTCGACTTCATAGCAACGACCTTTATAGCGGTCGAGGTCAGTCAGTAAGTCCGTCCACACCGTTGTCCAAGTTCCAGTCGAGGATTCAGCAGCAACAGCAGCACCAGCTTCTTCCGGGGGGACTCCAGGTTGAGGACTCATCCGAAAGGCAGCCAGAACGTCTGTATCTTTTGGTGTATAGTCAGGCGTGTAATAGGTCAGTTTATAGTCCTGTACACCAGCTTTATAGCCAGACTTGGACTTGGTTTGTGTTTGAGAGTAAGACATATCTCCCTTAAAGCTCCCTTTGTTTAGGAATCGATTATTTTATGCACAGATTGGCAATTGATTAAAATAGTATCAAGAAACGAGTCATTGCAACGTTGAATATTTTTAATATTTTTATAACATTTGTTTATATTTCTTCTTGTTTTGCCAGATTTACCTCAAATCCCTGTTATTTTTTCGCTTACATATCACCAAAATGACTTTTTTTATATTAAGTCTTATGAAATAAATTCTGGATAACAGAATAAGTGATTTTACTTAACTATTTTCTAAAATTTAGATTGCACAATCATAGTCTTTTGTCAAGCAGAACATCATCAGTAATTCCGTATTTTAAATTCAGGTTAGGCGATGAAAATTAAGTCTTGTCCACTTCAGATTGGTAGTAGTTTAAGTCTCAAGGTTTATAAATAGTATATAGTCTATAGTAAATTAATTAATGATTGATTGAAGTCTATTAAAACAAAACTGGGTGATCCGTAAGACTGTTCGTTAAGATGGTGGTTAACTCAATACCAATCACTGTTCACCGCCCATTGTGACTTCACCCACCATCCATTGTATTAATCCCCAATGCTCCCATCCCTCAAATCAACCTTGGGGGAATAAATTTTGTCAGAGTTGCGGCGCCCCCCTACAACTCAACCAACGCTATATTCCCTTACATAATTTAGGGACTGGGGGGTTTTCCCGTCTTTATACCGTCTGGGATCTCAAAACCCAAACCGAAAAAGTCCTGAAAGTCCTGCTGGAACCCTCCCCCAAAGCCCTAGAACTCTTTGAACAAGAAGCGGAGGTTTTAGCCCAATTACGCCACCCAGGAGTGCCTAGGGTCGAAGCAGATGGCTATTTTTATTTAAAAAAACGTAACGTCTCCGAAGGCCATCTTCCCTGTTTGGTAATGGAAAAGATTCATGGCCACACCCTACAGGAAATTTTAGGGCAATATCCCCAAGGCTGTCCCGAAGACTGGGTGATCAGTTGGCTTTCCCAAGCCTTAGATATCCTACGGGAATTGCATGGCTATCAAATTATTCATCGAGACATCAAACCTTCAAACCTGATGTTACGGATGACATCTGGCGGCAAGGGGGGCCAAGTTTCGGACACCCAACTGGTGATGATTGACTTTGGAGGTGCAAAACAAATTGGCCCTATCCCCCATGGCGATCGCGAAAGTAGCCCCCGCAGTAGCACCCGCCTAATTTCCGCCGGATACAGTCCCCCGGAACAGGTGATGGGGGCGATGGTTGGGCCAGCCACGGATTTCTACGCCTTGGGGCGCACCTGTATTCATTTATTAACTGGTCAATTTCCCGGGGATTTAGATGATGCTTACACCGGGGAATTACGTTGGCGAGAAAAAGCCCAGGTGAGTCCTGGGTTTGCTCATTTATTAGATCGGATGGTGCAACTCGATCCCCGTCAACGTCCCCAAACCGCTAAAGAAATTCAAACGGATATTTTTAGAATTATTCGACAGAAAAAACATCCTCGACGAATGATGTCTTCCCATCAACGGTTTCTTGATACCCTGACAACGACTTTAATTAAATGGGATAAAAAATTAATTCAACTGGTATTTGGACTAGGAAAATTAACCATACATTCTGTTCGGGGTTTAGTCGAAACCAGTTGGGAAATTGCCTTAACCACAACCGGATCAATTGTAGGAACAATAATTGGATCAATATTAGTTTTTTGTTTTCCGGGATTAGCAGACCAAATTACTCCAGTTTTAGACCAAGTATTACGCCAGATTTTACCGAATGATTCCCTAACTTTAGATAATGATCCCATAATTTTAGGTGCGGAAGTATTGGTTTGGGGATTCGCCGGATTAGGCGCCGGAATTGGATTAACCAATGCTGGAGGGTTTGGTCAACGTCGCCGTTATTGGTTAGCTGGAATCATGGGAATATTAGGTTATATTGTGGGGGGAGCTAGTGGACAACTGATTAATCAGTTGTTAGAAAATACAAAAGATACAGATATTGCGGGATGGGAAGAATTGTTTCATCAACTCCCTTTCGGAATAGCCGCCGGGTTAGTAACTTTAGGTTTAGGGTTACGCAGTGATCAAATATTTCAGGGGATATTTGTTTTATTAACCGTTACTACCCTATTTTTGGGTTTTAATCAATTTCATATTTTTTTGCCTCAAGAGATGTTAAAGTTTCCTACCGAAATGCAAAACTTTAATTTACCCCAATTTCGGCATAATTTAGGGTTTATGGCCTTACTCAGTGGCACAACAGCTTTCTGTTTGGGGATAACTCACTATTTTATTCTTCCCCTATTGCGATGGTTTAGAAATTAGTTATAGTTTTCAGATTCCGACAGATTGAAATCTGTCGCTACACAGACGAAACCCGCCGACGCGGGTTTTGAAATCAAATATTCCTCGCTAGATTATATAGTTTAAATACCAAACTATTTTATTTCTTTTTAATTTCAGCTTTTGGAGATTCATCAGGAATAGTATACTTTAACTCCCCATCTTTCTGAACTTCCAGTTTAACTCCTAATTTAGTTAATTCTTGAATCGCTCTTTTTCTAACTAGCTTATCTTGTGTCGCACTATAAACCATCAACCAAGATTGAATGCGGATTAATTTATTATCGGGATTTTTTCTTAAAATTTCAGCAAATTCTCGTAAACGAGGAGCAAAATCTTGATCCGGTGTTCCTTCTGCCCATTTTGCTGCCATTTCATGGGATTTAATTGCAGCCTGAGTATCACCAATTAATAATAATTCATCAACCCCTTTAGTTCTCCAAACCAACCAAGATCGAGGATTTTTTTCTGGAGAAATAGACTTTAACCCCTGTTCTATCAGTTTAACTGTTAAATCAGGTCGGGCTTGGTAAAAAGAAACCGATGTCGATAAAAAATTATACATTTCCACCCAAAGGGGATCGTGAGCCACGATGACCTCGAAATAATTATCTAACAGTTCATAATCTGTTTGCTCACGGGCTAAATTATCCCCAAAATATTGTAGAAAGTTTAAAAATGTCCAACCCGCCAGTAAATTCCCATAACCCAATGTGGGTGATTTTTTTAGTAATCCTAACCGCGCCGCCTCCCTTTCTTTCTGTTGTTGGGCTGCGATTATAGCTTCCTTATCCAATTGTGCCGTTTGCACCCGAGAAACTTCCAACCCGCCCGGAGCATAGAGCTGTATTCCCATAATACTGACTAAGGCGATTCCAGCGATCGCCATCGGCATCAGAAAAGATAATCCTTTTGGCAAAGCAGACTTAACTAAAAGACGAACCACAATTTTTGCTAGAACTCCTGGTGCTTTTGCAATAATACCATGAATTTTTTGACCCGATTTAATAGTAACCCTACCCGTCCAATTCTAAGTCGAGCTATAATCAGAGCAGCTAAAACAATTTAGTCAGGAAAATCGACACGCCATCATGAGGGAGCAACTAGAGGTTTTTTTCAGGCAACGATTTTGCATCCCCTAAATTTGGCAATGGGTCAGATCGGGATCTGGCATGACTTGATTGTTGTCAATCCCTCTTAAATCGGGAAAAATTGCGTGGGAAAACAGTAAAGATCACCAATCTTAACCCGTTTTTTCCTTTAGCCAGTCAATTCAGAATCAGATCACTTTAAAATTAAATCTAGGCTTTCAATCCTAACTCTAACGAGAAGTTAAGGATATCAAGCGATATAGGGAGACTCAATGAATCAAAACGTTAAACGCTTTTCTCCGCTCCGTCAGGCCTTATTTACAGGCGCGATCGCAGCCGTTACCGCTTTCGTCATGCCCGCTTGGAGTAGTAGCGTCAGTGCCCCCCTCAAAGATAGTCCTAAAGCCGTATTGGATGAGGCTTGGCAGCTTGTTTTTCGAGAATTTGTTGATGGGAAGTTTAACCAAGTTAACTGGCAAGCCCAAAGGGAAGAACTCCTGAGCAAGAACTATACTTCCCGGGAAGAAGCCTATACAGCCCTGCGAAAAGCCCTAGAAAAACTCCAAGATCCCTATACCCGCTTCATGGATCCCAAACAGTATGAAGCGTTGACGAATCAAACAGCCGGGGAACTTTCTGGGGTGGGAATGCAGTTGACCCTGGATGAAAAAACCAAAGCGATTACCGTTGTCGAACCGATTAAAAATTCTCCGGCCATCAAGGCGGGAATTCAGTCGGGGGATCGGGTACTTGCTATTGATGGAGTCTCCACCACGGGTATGACCGTGGAACAAGCGGCCAATAAAATTCGGGGGTCTGTTGGCACAAATGTCAATTTACGCATGGGACGGGAAGGAGAAAAAGAATTTGATTTGACCCTGACTCGCGCCCGAATTGAATTAGAAACCGTTACCTATCGTGTCAATAACGAAGGAAATCGCAAAATTGGTTATATTCAACTGCGAGAATTTAATTCCCATGCAGCCGAACAAATGCAAGCTGCGATTCAAGCCTTAACCAAAGAAAATGTTCAGGCTTTTGTTCTGGATTTACGGGGAAATCCTGGGGGATTATTGCGTACCAGTATTGATATTGCTCGGATGTGGATGGATACGGGGGCAATTGTGAGTACCGTTGATCGTAATGGCAAAACCCAGGAAATTCGTAATAACCGCACCTCGATCACAAAATTACCTGTTGTCGTGTTAGTCGATAGTAATTCTGCCAGTGCTAGTGAGATTTTAGCCGGAGCATTGAAGGATAATCAACGGGGTGTGGTGATGGGAACTCAAACCTTTGGCAAGGCTTTAGTCCAATCGGTGTTTTCCCTGTCCGATGGTTCCGGGTTGGCGGTGACAATCGCCCATTATTACACGCCCAATGGTATTGATATTAGCCACAAAGGGGTCACTCCTGATGTTAAAGTCGATATCTCCGATGATCAGAAAAAACAATTGGCTACTGATCCGAAGTTAATTGGGACACCCCAAGATCCTTTTTACGCCAAAGCCATTTCTATTCTCGCGGGGCTGGGTGGAAATCGACCCTTAGCTATTAACGAGTCTAAATAATGGGTTTGAGCTTAAGGATTATCTAAGGTTAACTGTCGAATCTGTTGAAATTGAAAATCCCGGGCTAAAGATCTCAGACCGGTGGATAAAGTTTGGTGTTCCGAGGGAATTTGTTGAACTAAATGTAGAACTTCTTCTTCATCACAGAGAAGACAGGATTCTTGTAGAGCAATAATCCATTCCCTCGGCATCACTAATAGATTTTCAGGGGTTAAGGATGGGTTAGCGGGAGTATTCTTACTCCGGGCATCTAACAGTTTATTAGGTCAGGAAAAAATTGATTAGCAAATCTTATCACACTTCCGACCATTCTACGGGTCACTCCTTTTCTGTCTCTTTAGGGATGACAGCAGAAGTGATCTATGAGTTTTTCCTGCATGGGGTACAAACTTCCAGTCCAGAAGTCGTTTTAGATGGCTTTGAACAACTATTTTTCTACCTGCTGTGTCCACGCCAGCCCGAGGTGCAAAGAGCTTTAGAGACTATTTTGAGTGTGGAAACGGGAGAATCTTGCTTTCATTCAACGATTCAAAGATGTTGCTATATTCTGATTAATAATTGGTTACTTAAACGTCAGCAAAAGTTGATTAAAAACCTGATCCAAAGATTATCAAACTCCCCGGATATTTATCAAACTTGTTTATCCATTCAAGAAAGCCGACTAATTCTATGGCTGAACAACTTTTTAAACAGTGAAGATTATCAAAATTTACTCCAATGTGCGAATTTTGATCGCAATAATTGGAGTAGCCGTTATCAATCCTATTTATTAGTTCCTCAATATCTTAATCCTCGCAATTCTAGGGAACAAAAAGAAGTCGCTCGTAATTTAGCAAAACAGCTTAAAGATAAATATAAATTTGATTTGGCGATGTATATTACCCGTTTAGACTCTCCAATGGGTAAAAATCACAAACTGAATAATCCTACCCAACTTGGGGATGAAGTCATAAATTTAATTAAACAAACAATTTCTACCCAGCGTGTGTTTAATTATGGGACTCAGGCTAACTTGTTTTTACAAAATACTCAAGATTTTGATTATCAAAAATTTAAACAATGTTTGCCACAATATTTGATGTTTAATGTCAGTCAGCAATATCCGGCGAATATTCTCAGGGAAAAAATAGAAGAAAAATTACAATCTCTGTACCGTCTCCATGATCAGAAAATTGTTAATAAAGCTCTGATTATTAGAAGCTGTAACCGACTGCTAGAGTTTTTATTAATTGAACCGGGGAAACCCCCTTCATTTTTATTTAATTTAATGATTCGTCAGGGAAGTCAACTGACCTTAGTGATTTTACTGCTGAAATTAGTATTATTGGGGAGTCCCTGTCGAACCTATTTAGAAATTTGTATTGCTAATTTGGTTCAATTCTATCAAGACCATGCAGAATTCGAGTGTCAGGGTTTAATCCAATTTTTAGAAATTTTTAATTTAGTCTTTACCTTATTTACAGAAAATATCCAATATTTTTTAGTCAAAACTAAAGATTTAGAACCCGGAACTCAGTCGGGAACAGAATTAGACACCTATCGTTTATTTTCTCAATTTAAAGGGCCAGATTTACGCCGTACCAATCTCAAAGAAATTGAGTTAAAAGGTCAGGATTTACGCGGTGCAGATTTGCGCGATATGGATTTAAAATCTATTAAACTGATTCGAGTAGATTTAAGTCTAGCTAAACTCAGCCATGCGGATTTAAGTCAGGGAATTTTTACAGAAACTAAATTTTTTATTTCTAATCTTAATTATACGAATCTGACCGGGGCTAATTTAATCAAAACAGATTTTCGTCGGGCTGAATTGAAACACGCTAACTTAACTTCTACGGATTTACAACACGCTAATTTTAATCGGGCTGATTTAATGGGAGCAATTATCATAAAAGCGAATTTACAAGAAGCGAATTTAGAAAATACTGATTTAACTGAAGTAGATTTATCAGAATCAAATTTACAAGGGACTAACCTGAATCGAGCTAATTTAAAAGGGGCTAATTTAAAAGGGGCTAATTTAAAAGGGGCTAATTTAAAAAGTGCTAATCTCGAAGGTGTGAATCTCGAAGGTGCTAATCTCGAAGGTGCTAATCTCGAAGGTGCTAATCTCGAAGGTGCTAATCTGGAAAATGCTATTTTAGAGCGGGCAATTTTATCTCAAGCTAACCTACAATCCACGAATTTATCTAATGTAAATCTCATGGGTGCAATGGTTAATCAAGCCAATTTAAGTCAGGCTATTTTAATCAATTCCCAACTGAGAGATACTAATTTAGCCCAAAGTAATCTGAGTTATGCTGATTTAACTAAAGCCGATTTAACTCGAGCTAATTTGATGCAGGTTGATTTCACTTATGCGTCTTTAAGAAATGCAATTGTTCGTCATACTAATCTCAAAGATGCGATTTTATTATATGCAGATTTACAGGGCGCTAATCTATTTCGTAGTGGGATTTCCCAAGCACAAATTGTTGGGGTTAAATTAGGGAATAATGCGGGATTATCTGATCAAACTCGAATTTTCTTGAAGGGGGAGGAGATTTAATTAAACAACGTAGTGAGGTGTTTACGCCTCTATTAAGATGCGCTTAAGCGCAACAACGGCGCGACAACGGGTAGAGACGAGCCATGGCGCGTCTCTACAGGGTAGAATTAAATCAGTTTAACTGCCCGCAGGGTAAACATGATTCCTGCTGCTGCGACTAAGGCACCCGCATAGATGACCAGGTAAGCGATCGCGCCATCGGCTGTAATCATTAGACATCTCCATAAACATTACTCTATTGAATCATGAGTGATCATTCTGTGACTATCCGTAACGGGTTAAAAATCGAATACAATTTTTAAGAATGAGTTAATAAGGAAAAAATATGGAGTCGTTGATTCGAGTTAATTTAGGTTTATTATCTTATGATATTGCCATCGGTGCAGGAAATTTAGAGCGATTGGGGGAATTACTCACGCCTTTAAATTTAGGCAAAAAAATATTATTAGTTTCTAACCCGGAAATCTTTAACTATTATGGAGAACGAACCCGCACAGCTTTAGAAAAAGCGGGGTTTAATGTGGCTATTTGTACCCTTCCCGCCGGAGAAGAATATAAAACTCCCCAAACCCTGCAAAAAATTTATGATGTGGCTTTAAAACATAAACTAGAACGTTCCTCCACAATGGTTGCTTTAGGAGGAGGAATCATTGGAGATATGACCGGATTTGCGGCGGCGACGTGGTTACGGGGAATTAATGTAGTTCAGATTCCCACTTCTTTATTAGCGATGGTCGATGCTTCTATTGGCGGGAAAACTGGGGTAAATCATCCCCAAGGAAAAAATTTAATTGGGGCGTTTTATCAACCGAAATTAGTATTAATTGATCCAGATGTTTTGCAAACCCTTCCTGAACGAGAATTTAGAGCGGGAATGGCAGAAGTAATTAAATATGGTGTAATTTGGGATCATAAATTATTTGATAAATTAGAACAATCCCAAAACTTAGATAATATTCAATCTTTGGATACTGGATTATTACAAGAAATTTTAACCCGTTCCTGTCAAAGTAAGGCCGATGTGGTGAGTCAAGATGAAAAAGAATCGGGGTTAAGAGCAATTTTGAATTATGGTCATACCATTGGTCATGCGGTCGAAAGTTTAACCGGATATACCGTGGTAATTCATGGGGAAGCAGTAGCAATTGGTATGGTAGCCGCCAGTCAAATTGCGCTTAAATTAGGATTATGGGATGAAGATAGCGATCTCCGTCAATTTGATATTATTGAAAAGGCGAAATTACCGACCCAACTTCCCCCCGGACTGAATATTGATGAAATTTTAGAGAGTCTACAAACGGATAAAAAAGTTAAAGCTGGAAAAGTCCGATTTGTTTTACCGACCCGCATCGGAGCCGCAACGGTGACAGATATTGTCACTTCTGATATAATCCGTCAGGTATTAGAAACTTCTCCCGTTCGTTGTCTAGCTTAGATGGGCAAAACGTCAAATTAATGTCATCGGATTGACACATTAACTTCATATCGTGACGATAATCTATAAATCAAAGGCAAGTTAACTCCTCACACCAAAATCACGTTTCGTTCCTCACCACTGGCTCATCACCAGTGGATTTTTTTTACTTGATTATTTGTTGTTGTACACTGGAAAACACTGCACTTCAACCGGGCTGAATTCACCCATGAGAAAATGGACTCCGATTCTACTGTTAACCCTGTATTTACTGGCGGTGGGGGTAACAATTGGACTAAAAAATCAAGATTGGATTCTGGCACAGGGGATGACATTATGGCAACAACAGCCTGCTCCTGTAACCTTGGAGCGGGTGACGGCGGAAATGGTATCTTCACCCCCAAAACCCGCAGAGGTCAAACTGGTGGACGATGAGAAACCCCCAGAACCGCCCAAGTTGAAGGAGCCAGAAGCGAAAATGATGGTTAATGCTAATAATATTCCTGTCCAGGGAACCTGCGCCCTACAACCCGACCCGAACCCCCCAGTTAATGGTAGACCTGGGCCAGCCGTTAATCCAGTCACGTTATATCGGTTTCGTCGGCCAACGGATGTGCAAACGGCCAATCTTCAAGGGGGGGCGGGTTACACTCCCAATGAATATCAAGCCATGGCGAATGCGACGAATTACGGACAAAGATTTTTATATGATATTAATGGTCAGCCTGTGAATAATGCCCCGATTGTGGTGTTACATGAAACCGTATCGGATGTTTATAGTGCGGTAAATTTGTTCCAAAATCCCCAAGCTTCGGAGGATAATCAAGCCAGTTATCATACTTTAATTATGTTAACTGGGGATATTGTTTATATTGTTCCCCCGGATTTAAGAGCTTTTGGCGCGGGAAATTCGGTATTTGCTAGTTCAACGGGAACGGAAACCGTAAAAACCCATGCTAAACGTCCACCTTCGGTGAATAATTTTGCTTATCATGTTTCTTTAGAAACCCCTGTGGATGGTCGAAATAATGCTAATTCTCACAGTGGTTATACGAATGAACAATATCAATCTTTAGCCTGGTTAGTAGCAAAAACTGGGGTTCCTGATGCTAGAATTACAACCCATGCGGCGGTTGACCGTTCAGGGGAAAGGCGAGATCCTAGAAGTTTTGATGCTCAACTGTTTGTTCAATATTTACAATCCTATCCCCGGACTCAGGAAATTATGATTAGCTGTCAATCAGCTTATCTGAATTAAAATTATAATAACAGCATAGCAAAGAGCAGAAAAAACTTATGATAGCTGCGAATGAAATTTCGACAAACTTAACAATTCCGATCTTAGAAAACGGCGACAAACTAACTCGTGATGAATTTGAACGTCGCTATCAAGCAATGCCTGACCATCAAAAAGCAGAATTGATTGCAGGAATCGTTTATATGGCATCCCCTCTTAGAATCACCCAACATGGAAATCCCCATGCTCGGATTATCACTTGGTTAGGAAACTATTGGTCAGCTACACCGGGTATTGAATTGGGAGACAATGCGACAGTCCGTTTAGATGGTGATAACGAGCCTCAACCTGATGCGCTGCTAAGAATTGAACTGGGGGGACAATCCACCATTAGTGACGATGGCTATGTAGAAGGTGCGCCGGAATTAATTGCTGAAATTGCTGCTAGTACAGTCTCCATTGACTTACATCAAAAACTGCAAGTTTATCTTCACCATCAAGTACAAGAATATCTAGTGTGGCGAGTTTATGACTGTCAATTTGATTGGTTTAGATTAAATAATGGAGAATATATTCAACTTGATCCTAATATAGATGGTGTCATTTGCTCTCAAGTATTCCCTGGATTATGGTTAGATAAAGATTCTTTATTAGCCGGAAATTTAGCTCAAGTATTAGCTGTTTTACAACAGGGTTTATCAACCGGAGAACATCAAGATTTTGTCAAAAGAATGCCAGTTTGATGATCATAGCAAACTCCCAAAAATCTAAAGTGGTAGTAATTCATGAATTACCCCCACTTTATCCTTAATTGCGATCGCACTAAAACTAACACCAAATTCGACCCCGACGGAAAGGAGCATCAGGCTCTTTTCGGGCTGCAACTTCTTCTTTAACCTTTTGTGACCAAAAACCATAATCCGAAAGTCCAGTCATCATACAATCTTGTTGAATTTCTTTTTTTTCGGGTTTACCAACAGATTTAGTCACTTTATTTTCTGCCGTTGTCTTCTTTTCTTCGCTCATAATTCTCTTAACTCCTAGTTAAATTTAAGTTAGATAAACAACCTATATTAAAATCCACATCCACAACTACCAGAAGACTTAAGTTGTTGATAGCTTCTGTGAGCAAAAGCCGCCGGATCATTGTAATTTGCACCGTGTAATAATTTCAATCTAATACTAAGTAATTCTTCTTCTGTACCGTTAACCACATCTACAGAGCGATGGGGATAAATAACATCGGGTCTTTTGACTGGAGGGGAAAGGTTAGGTAATCTCATTTGATTTAATCCTTAATTGATTATTTATTTTTAATTCCCCCCATTAGTAAGGGGGGGTAGGGGGGGTTAATAAGCACTTGACCAAGAACGAACTTCACCCAAGGTGACAGGAATTGTATCACTAACATCAATAGTAAAGCGATAGATTTTTTTGGCGCGACGGCTATTTTCAGGGTCAAAGAATTTCAGTTTAACATCCCAACAATCACTATCTAAACGACAGAAAGGACTCTTTTCTACGGTAATACTATCTAATTCATAACCTGCACCCACCGCTTGAGCAAAGGTTTGGGCTGCTTGGAAAGCATTAGTAGAAGCAAAATTTAAGGCTCTATCTTGAGAAGTTGTACCTAAGTTGCGTAAATCATAATAAATCCGATTTAAGAAGCTGCTTAAGGTGCGGCGAATTGCATCTTCTTGAGCATCACCAGCTTCTGATTGCACACTTTCAATCGCAGCACTAACTAAAGAGTTAACTTTCCAACCGTACAAACCACGAGTATTATTAATCTCAATTACGGGAACAACTTGCCCTGAGAATAATTTAACACTCCGTCCGGTTAAAACACCAGGAATACTAACTCTTTGTACAAATTCAGGGCTATTTTCTTCTTGAATTTGTCCGCTTAAAAGTCCCTGTAATACTTCATAAACATCACGGGAAAAACCGCCTACGGGTTCGATCGCATAAATAGGAGTCAATTCTAAATTTAATGTCCAAATTAACGCTTTAGCTTCGGGTAAATTTTCCCCTAAATAATCCACCATTTGACGAGCATCGTAGGGATTAGCAGGAATCATTGTTCCTTCAATACTAACACCTGGCATTAACTGTTTAAAGGAATCTCTACGGGCTTCTGAACCGAAATCATAACCCAATACACCTAAAGCATAAACTAAGTTTTTGCCTTCAAGTTCGCTAGGTGCTTCACTGGCGGTAACAAAATTTGAAGTACGGTTTGACATGGTAGGTTGGTTTGTAGTTTGTTGAGGGAATGAAGGAATATTAATCGGGGTTTGGGTAGTTACAGAAGCAACTATTTCATCAGGTTTGATTTCTGATGCTGTTTCTAGTTGATTATCCAATTCAGACTCGTTAATTTGAGTGTCTTGGCAACCACAACCAGAAGCTTCTACGCTTTCTAATTCTAAGTCTTCGGACATTGTTTCTCCTGTTAAGTATTCTATCGCATCAAGGATGTTTAATTTTCCCATTAAACAGCGACTTTGATCATCGGTGTCTTTAGGGTTACAAGGGGTGGCTGTTGCTAGGAGGGCAGTTTTAACTTTTTGGGGGTCAGGTTTTTCTCCTCTTTTTATTTGCAAACTCAGTAATAAAGCGGCAACTCCACTGACAATCGGAGTCGCAAAACTTGTACCACTCAATTTGACTGTACCACCACCCGGTTTTGCACCTAAAATATCTTTTCCAGGGGCAAGAATGCCTTGCTTTTGGTAAGCGTCTCCCCAGTTACTAAAGTTAACGGGCTTACCTTGGTCATCCATTGCTCCTACTGCTAAAACAGTCGGTAAAGAGGCGGGGACGTGCAAACATTCACAGCCATCATTTCCCGTTGCCGCTATTAGCAAAACGTTCTTTTCCTGGCATAATTGAATGGCTTTTTCTAGCCAAGTATCTGCTTCCCCTGCATCGGTTAATTGTCCCGCACTAACATTAATAATATTAGCACCATTATTAACAGCTTGTTCGATCGCACGGGATAAGTCTAATTGCGATAATTTTAGACTTTCATCGGCAAAAACGGGAACAATTAAGCCTCGACAATTGGGAGCAATTCCTGTTACTGGTGAATCATGTTGACCGAATATAATACTAGCAACATGAGTCCCGTGCGCTGACATAGAGCCATTTTGGTTGGCTTCTCCTGACACTAAACTAGGAAGTCGGTTTAAGTCAGCACCGTCAAAACAGAGGTGATTTTGATCAACTATACCATCAAGTACAGCAACACAAATTTTAGGATCACCTCTAGTTTCTGACCATAGTTTTTTTAGTCCGGGAATGTTAGTCATTTTGGTTATCTGATTGTATTTGTTTTACCCCCCCAACCCCCCTTACTAAGGGGGGCTTTAATAAAAAACCCCCACCTCCTTTAGTAAGGGGGGCTTTAATAAAAAACCCCCACCTCCTTTAGTAAGGGGGAGCTTCTGGAAGATTTCTCAAGGATTGAATTTTATCTCTGATGATTTCACAAACTGCTGAAATATTATCATATACGTCATCATTGGTAAACCTCAGAAAAGTAATTCTAGCTGACTCGATAAACTGTTGTCTTTCTTGGTCGTATTCTTGCACTCCTTCTTGAAAATGACTGTCGCCATCAACTTCAATAGCGAGTTTAATTTCTGGACTAT
>Ga0209229_10000154_pt1 | contig 25947 bp, 35 predicted proteins | sample SanBayMetagenome_FD_187466 | JGI IMG/M metagenome (GOLD analysis project Ga0209229, IMG submission 187466) | Freshwater and sediment microbial communities from dead zone in Sandusky Bay, Ohio, USA (SPAdes) (version 2) | ecosystem: Environmental > Aquatic > Freshwater > Lentic > Sediment... | reverse complement strand
AATCGAAGCCAAAGCCAGTAGCCGTAAGGTCACCGCAGAGCCAGGCAATGTCATGCTCAAGGCGTAGAGACTTACGCCAAGCATCAGACTCGATATAAGGCTTGAACGTCTTGAACAGCTGAGTAGAGACTCGGACGTCTTGCTTGCAGTATGAAACCATCTCCTCGGAGTACTTGGAGAAGTCGGAGAACTTAGTCTTGGGTAGCTTGAGACGCTCACCCCAGGCATCAAGAGAGTGACCACCAGGGATGTTGTAGTTGAGAAGCTGCGAGACGACTAGCGTGTCGATGACAGCCTTTGGGTTGTACGGCATGCCTAGCAGACGGTGTAGCACAGGGATGTCAAAGCCAATGACGTTGTGACCGATAAGAGCCGTAGCTTTAGAAATATATGATAGGAACGCCTCAGCAGCAGCCTTGTCCTCGGTAGGCTTGTGGAACACCACTTGCTCACCCGTGGCAACGTCCTGACAGACGATGCACCAGATGTGCTTAGCGTTGAGATCGTCAGTCTCAATGTCAATAACTACGAACATCACACCTCATCAGCTGGTTTATGTAATTCAAACTTGCCGTTGGTCATGGTAAGTCCTTTGACAACATCTGGGATAAATTCCCAATCAAAGGCGTTGTTCTCGCGATACTCAATACTCATGCTTTCCCAGAGTGGGGTAAGTTTAGAAGCAGCTTCGATACACCGATCTCGGACTTCATTGGTACCGTTGTTATCCCAGTAGTTGTCAAGCCAAACAGGAAGGTATCGTTTACTGTCGTCTCTCCTTCGTTCAAGTAACTCTTCGTATAGACACATACCGGAGTGGAATGTGTCAAAGTCGTACAGTTTCTTGTAGATGTCATCATTCATTGAAGTCTTCTTTCAGCCACCAGGTTGACTGTTGTGTCGAGGGGATCGAGCTCTCACTCACCCACAGGGTGAGAGCGAGAACCACGAGCGCAAGAATAAAGTATTTCATTTAGGTCTCCCATGTAGTGGGCAGTGAGCGTGAATCCAGAAGCGTGGACCGTCGGGGTGTGGCATTCCTTGGCCGTTGTGGTTGTCCATTACAGGACACAGACAGCCTTCCTTGACTGCCTGTGGTGAACCTGGGTTTGGCTTAATCATCTACTTCCTCCACCACATGCCCAAGCTCTGACAAGATCCTGTTGTACACTTCCTCAGTATAGTAGTTCACCCCGTCATAACAATGGGCCACAGGTTCCATCTTGATGGTAACATCATCACCAATGTTGATGATGGCACCACTAGCAGAACTGTAACCGCATGTCTCACAGTCATGCTCATCAATGAGCCATGTAATCTTAATCTTAGCCATTAGAAATTCTCCACATGTTGAGGTGTTTCCACAGGTGGCAAGCCAGCTGGTGGCATTACACGTTCTTTGATGACGTAGGTAGACGGATCGAAGTACAGCTGCCCTGCTGGACCAGTCTGTGAAGCAAACCTATTCTTACGTACGATCAAGTTTGTAGTGTTACGCTCTACTGGGTCAGCTTTGGTTAGGTCACGGTCAAGATGGATACTCAGGTCTGCAATCTTAGAGATGTTACGAGAGCCTCGAGTCTTTCCGTCGTCGTTGACATGGCTGATGAGGAAGAGGCAGAAATCCTGTTCTTCAACCATGTGTGCCAGCTTGGTTGAGATATAATCAAGAATCCTTCGCTCGTCTCCATCGTCCAGTCCTGATACGAGCATAGTAATATGGTCGAGGAAAATGTACTTGCATTCACACGCCGATGCCATAAACCTGATCGCGTCAAGGATAACATCCGGATCGTCTGATCCGAAGTGGCTGTAAATATGTACGCGATTATCTCGTTTGGTGACTCGTTCCCATCCATGTTTGATTTCTTCCTTGGATACATTACTGTCGAGGTGAACAGGGGTCTTGAGATCGTAGCCTACAAGGCCCTTGATCAGACGTGACTTGGACTCCTCTAGGTGGATGATACCGATGTTAGCGTCGGTGGTTTGAAGTAGGTGGTACTCGACAGCACGGAAGATCTCAGTCTTGCCGACACCCTCAAGGGCAGTGAGCAGGACGACTTCGCCCATACGGATACCCTTGGAGATGTCTTGTACTTGAGGCCACGGATACGATGCGGTAGCCTTGGTTTCTTCGCTGTCGATGATTGAGAAGATCTCATCGTTGGATGAGATGATACCCTCAGGCAAGAACCGTTGGGCATTGAGGTAAGCAGTCTTGAAGTCGGTGTCTTTGTTAGCCTCAAGGTAGCCGTTGGCATCCTTGAATGAAGACATAGGAATCTGGAAGACTTTGTTGAAGTCGAATAGAGACGCGATCTCACGTGATGCCTTGTTACCAGGTTCGTCGTTGTCAAGGCATAGGTAGATCTTCTCGAAGCTGTTGAGATACTCGTACTCGGACGCACAATCCTTGCGGGCTGATGAAGCAGATCGGACAGACACGCAGGCAGTGTGGCGCCCAAGCATCTGCCATGCAGACATAGCATCGAGCTCACCTTCGGTGATGACGATGGCCTTGCCACCTGCAGGGAACTTGTCCTTGCCGAAGAGAGTAGCGTCGGACATGGGACCCTGGGCTCGGAACTGCTTGGTCTCCAGGTCTCGGATCTTTACTGCCCCGTTGGGGTAGGTGTAGCCGTGGGCTACGGGTTTGCCCTCCGGGTCGACCTTCGTCTGAACGACAAAGAACTGCATCGTCTCTGTGCGGATACCTCGGCACTCGACGTACTGGAACGTAAAGTCCCCGAACTCAGGCGTAGCAGCGGTGACTTCGGGTTGGACATTTGGGTCAAGCAATACAGTGGCATCCTTGTAGTAGTAGTTACAGGCAAAGCAATAGCCGTGACCATCATCGTAGATTGACAAGGCATCAGAACTATCGCAGCGGACGCAAGGTTGGTGGGACTTGACCAGCTTACTGTTGGATGTCATCATCAGGTACTTGGACTGGGAACATGTCTGGCTGGAACTCCTCATCTAAAGGTTCAATATCGACAATGTCGTAGACGCCAAGACCTGTGTTGTCTTGCTTCATTGCTGTAGCAAAGACATTAATGTTATTAATGCTGTCAAGACATGACACACAGATGTCTCCATGTTCTTTTACGTATACGACTCGGTTGTTATTTTGGTAGTACTGTAGCCCTTCGTTATAGAATGAAGGGGCTGATTGCGAATAGTCACAGATACTGCAACGTGACATAAGTGGGATTCCTTGAACGAAATCAGTTAGTTGACAAAAATAGTGTTGTTCCAGGCAATGACTGGTACATTCCACAAGTACTCACGCTGATTGTAAGGCTGCAGTCGATCAGCAGCTTTGGGATCGACGAAGTAGTCTGTGTCAGCTAAGTACATCCATGCAGGTGTTTCAACACCACCAGTTCTGGTTACAATGTCAACCTTCTTACGGTTAGTAATTAGACGGTTAGCCTGGTAGTAATCGAGCTCACATATGATCTCGGGGGTAACTTCATAGAGTTCGCCGTAGACAAAGGCTGCATTAGGTCTAGATCCAACCTCAAAGTAGACGGGGTTGGCAGCTTCAACTGTACTAGACCTAATCATGATACCATAAGTTGCTTCCTTTGTAAAGGCCGGACCATGAAAAATAAAATCTTCTTCTTGCTGAAGCAGGCGATGACGGGCTTCTCCGGTCATTACATTGTCTGCAATGAACAGGAAGTGTGACTCCTGGCGGTACAGATCAGGCATGTCAGGGGTATAGTAATGACCCTCTACCTTCTCGTTGAACCACTTGTGAAAGCTAGTCATGCTGCCTCCTTAAGTGACTGCTGACGGTCATACAGTTCTGTGATAAGGTCCTGGATCAGCAAGCAAGCATGCTCAGGATACTCATCTACGAGGTCTTCAATGTCCTCACGTGACAGATTCGTGACCTCAGAGAGGTCGTGCAACTCAGCCACGTCAAGGAATGTCTGACGGTTAGATGTAACTGGCATATTAGACCGGCTAATGATTGCAGCCGGGGTACCAGTCTTGTTCATTACCTCGGGTAAAGCCGTCGTAGTTTTGGTCTTGGTCTTGGTCGTCGGGTTGTCGAAAGGGAGTTCGTCATTGAACTCCTTATCTACCTCAGAGCTACCGTTTTCTCCAATAACCCAAGACGTTGATTCAGATGACTTGTAGTTGTTGGCTTTGTACTGTCGGTACGATGTAGAGTATCCGTAGTCACGATGGTCACGCCTGAATGAGTACTCGTTAGAAGCCCAGCCCCAATCAAACTTAAAGCCTTGCTTTTTGTTGATGATAAGGTTGTTACCAAAGCTGTCAACAAGAGTAAAGATTGAGCTAGGTCCAGCGTATTTAGTAAGTAGTTTGCCGAACAGTGGGTCGTACAAAGCCTTCTCAGTACCTACCTGGGCTGCTACCATACGATAGAGAGGTCGGACGATTTCGAAGGTGAATGCACGAGAGTCACATGCGATGTCGTTGCCGAAGTCAGGGAGTGTACCGTTGTGCATGAACTGGACGTCAATGCCGTCAGTCTTTTTGTTGACGACAGTGAAGGGGTGGACATTGGTTAGATCTTTGGGGCCCTTAGTCCGGAAGCGGAGGTGAGCGTAGACGTCCAGACCTTTGGCATCCTCGAACAACTTGGCAAGTTTGTCTGCTGCGTTGCCGTTGACGTCGTAGACACGACGCATCTCGAGCTTACCACGGTCGGGAATGAGTACACCAAAGCCATCAGGATTGACAATGCAAGCAGACTTTAGCTTCTCAAACGGAAGATCCTGACCGGGAATACGGTGGATAATGACGCACATATTTGATACTCCAGGTCAGACAAGGTTGAACGAAATAGTGGAAGAACCGCGAGTCATCTTGGCTTGCAGTTCCTTGTCGAGGGATGCTAGTTTGCCCGCATTAGAGAACGCAAGTTGAAGCTGACCAGCTTTGTCAAGGATGAATGTACGCTTACGACGCTCACGATTGAGGATCGTAAGGTGCTTGTTAGTAACCTTGAACTTGGCTTTCTGCAACTTCTCCAAGACTACCTCAGGCTTGTTGGCAGTAAACAGGTACTCTTTGAGCTCGTTACCCAGAAGGAGTTGGTCAATGTTCTTGAGTTGAGACAAGAACTCACGAACCATAGTGTAACGATTCTTGGGTTGACTTGCTAGCCAGGCAAGGTAGTTGGGCAACGTAATGTTGGTCAATGATGTGACCTGTGTAAAGTGGAACATGGAGTCGACAAACTCCAGGTTCTTGACGATAGTAGCATACGATACGACGCCCTTGAACAGTCGGATCTCGACAGTCGACTGGCCCTTGAAGTGGATAACACCACGACATCCACGATTGGAACGTACTGTATCAAACATAGTAACAATCTTGGTGTTGAGAAGTGTCGGAACAGGGGCCCAGCGGAACATGTCGCTCTTGCTTGGGCGTTCAGACATCTCGTACAACAAGTCAAGATTGGCAGGGTTGATGAAGAACCAAGTGAACCGATTGAGGTGACCCTTGGCCTTGAAAGCATTACGGTCAATGTGTACGTGCATACCATTGCCAGTTGACTTAGACGTATCGAACTGGGTGTAGTCGATCTTGTTGAAGAACTCAGCCCAGAGACGCTTGTGTGCTTTGAACGTAGCAGGTACGGTTACCATCTCGTACTTGTAGCGACCCTCGCCACTTATTGAACCGTCTTGCTTGAGGATGAAGAACAACTCCTGCTGGGCTGCAATGACAGTAGCAGGGCTGTAGTTGGAGCAAGCTTCGAGCTCGATACCGTAGAGCGGCGATACTTGTTCCTTCTTGCCACGGATGTTGAATGGCAAGACGTCAAGAACGTTGGTACTGTAATTGAGGATGTTGGCAAGGTAGTCACGAGTAGCAGGTTGACGTGGTTCGGTGTACACTAGGAGAAAACGTCCGTCTGCCCAATCAACCTTGTATTGGATACGAGATCGAAAATCATCTGGAATTGCGTTCATACGGGTAAAAGCAGTACTTGGTCGGATAGAGTCATACCCACTGTGTGCGTGTCGATAACTAATTATAGAGCGATCACACAAGTACGAGTACAACGTAGACAAGACCTGGGTATGGTAACTTGAACGGAACAAACGATCAGATTCAGTAGGTGCGTCAACGTTAGGAGACATGTCAAGAAAGACTGAGAACGAAGCCTCAAGTTCATCGAGTATCTGATGAATACTGGCTAGATTTTCATCAGAAATAGATACATCGCCTGTATAGTAATAGTTGTCGGCATACGGGTTTGATGATGCACCAAGGTACGTAAATTGACTGTTACTGTACGTATAGTTAAAGCGTTCCTCAGGATTTTCAGCAATTTTTGGTTTGCCGATCTCAAACTGAAAACTTCCGTCGTGACTGAAGCCAATCCTGCAGAACTCAGTCAACCATTTGGGATGCTTAGTAAAGATCTGCTTAGTCAGTTGATAGCCGTGGAATTTACGTGCTTCATTAGCGTCGGCAAAGATGTTGTAGTAGTCAGACTTAGAAAGTAAATGTGTATCTACAGTCTCGTCAGTAACAGTAGCCTTGACCCAGTCAATGAACTGACGGGGTGTTACTGTAGAACGGTTGACAAGATGGAGACTTTGACGTGGGTCTAAAAGTTTACTGATGTCGTCAGACGTAAGTTTGATAGATGGATCAGTGATTTTGCACAGATTCAACATGGTTCTTAATCCTCAAGAGGTTGTCATGAAGTGTGATACTCGGGCTGAAGTTGAGTTCGGTTACGGCGTAGCGATTGCCGTCCGACATTACGTCAGCAGCTACAAGGTGTGCGTCACGAACGACGCAGATCTTTTGAATGTCCGAGAAGAACGATGTGTCCTGGGCCAGACGACACTGGTCCATTGACGATATTGTTTGGAAGTACGAACCGTTGGCATGATTCCATGGGTCAAACAGGCCTACATCGGGGCCTGGTTTCTTACGCATTAGAATCAGAGGGTGGCCGTACACAAAGACTACTCGGTACTCCCGTTTCTTAGGGAATGCCGGTGCTACGTAGTGTGTAGCTGGATTGAAGTCAGTTGGGTCAGTTACGATGCGATAGTCAACACCTCCATAATGGCGATTGGGACGGACGATATAGTGGGTTGCGTTGTCAGTGTGAGACTCTGGTGTCATGATACCACATGACTGTAGAAGCTCGCGCTGTTCATTTTTGTTAGATGACCAGAAGTTAGACAGGTGCCTATAGCTGGGAGGTAGGTTAGACATAATTCCGGCGTAGACAGGGGGATACGCCATGAAGAAGTCTCTGAGCCAGTCTAGTTGAGGCTGGAACCTACCTCCCGCAGACACAAGCTTCCGTGCACCTAGTGTGTGTTTGAGGAGTACTGGTGTACGCCGGAAGCTGTGTGATTTGAGAAGATATCTGAACATCAAAAGAACAGGATGATGCCAAACATCGACAAGAAAAGTACCGTCATAGCACTGATGGGAATCAGTGGATGGGGCAGTGTATCGTGGTTGAAACGTCTTGATTCAATCATTTAACAGATCTCCGTAAGACTTTGAATTTGTTAGATCTTAGTTGCTTTAGACTAAGACAGGATCACGTTAGATTAGAGGCTTCACCGACAAGTTCACACGCGATCTGACCGCACTGGCTGGTACATTTTGTATTACAATCTGTAATACGCAATGGACATTAAGCGCTCACGGGATGACTCGGTTGGAGGCTTGAGGATGGGTTACGCTTAATCTTTTGTGAACCTTTCTCAGATACTCTCCCTTTCGAAACGACCGAAGGGAGTGGAGACTTCCAAGCTTAGATTACTAATGGAAGCTGGCAGAGCCATTAGTAGCCTAATATTATGATAGGAAGGACCGGATGGCCTATCGGGCCCACGCCGATCCCAAGTACAAACTGAGAACAAGGAAGCTGTAGCGGTGATGGAGCAAGCCAAAACCTGAGGATACCTTTAGGTATCACGAAGGTTTTGGCACCAGCACGAACACAAAAAAAAAGGCGGTGAAGCTTGCAGCCGTAGCCACAAGCTCCACCACCTGATAGTTGTTACTTAACCGTGCCAGCTGCACGCTTAGCCAAGAGTGCCTTACGTTCTTCAGCAAGGCGCTTGGCGTTTGCAGAGCCTGCGATCGTGCGAGGCTTCTGATCGTAGGGCTTGTACACAAACGGTGTTGCGAAGATCTCTTCGAAGAGTGTGCAAGCTGCATGGTAGTTAGCGAGGCAGTAAGCGTTCCACAGGACTGCTTCTTCCTTGTTCAAGAACGCAGTGTCCTTTTCTGCACTCGGGCCTTGCATCCCATCCTCTTCGTTCTTTACAGCGTCGTATTGCTGCTCACGAACCTTGACGTTCTGATAAGAGCAGTAAGCGTTGTTCGGGAACTCCAAGCGTTCCTCAAGCTGCGCTTCAGCAAGCGTACGGTTGCCGTAGAGTTGGTTGTGCCAGAGGTTGCAGATGTTGGTCACTGGGTAGCTCGTGCGTGCCTCTACGACGGTCTTGCCTGAGTTGTAGGCATCCATGCGGGCAGAGAGTTCAAGCCAGTCGGCGAACGTCGAAGCGATTGAGTCGTGTCCCTTGTCAATGGCAACGGTGAGGTGTCCACCAGTGCTTTCAAGCTGAACCTTCGTTTCATCGTTACGTGCGGTGTTGTAGATAGCTTCGAGAATGCGAGTCATAGTTTTTAATCCTGTATCTGATTTGTTGATGGATGTGTTACTTAACATCCCCGACTTGGTGAGGCTCTTGCCGAGCCACTTCCAAGCCGAAGATGTTGATTATCAATTTACTCTGTCCAATCGAAGTAGAAGGTCCAGAAGGCTACGTATGCTGCAACTGCGAGTACGACGTAGAAGCTGTAGGTCAAGAACGTATCCATATTACTCATCCTCTGTTTCAGTTTGCTCTGCCCGACGTTCGTTACGCTGAGCCTTGAAGTCGTCGTCGAAGTCATCGAAGTCGTCTAAGATGTCGAAGTCGTCCATCTTATTTACCTCCGTTTGTGATGTAGAACTTGTCAAGTGAAGCTTGGACGTGAGCTGAGTGACGCGCGAACTTGTAGCTCAAGCGCTGGCGTTCTTCGATCTGGCGCTTAACGTCTAGGTCTACCCAGCGTTGGTAGATAGCTTCCTCCTCGTCGTCTGCACGGGGCGGAAGGTCTAAGGCATCGAAGCCGTATTCGTCGAACTCCTCGTCGATGATAGGAAGATCGCCGTAGCTGGTGATGTTGATCATCATGTTCTTACTCCGATTCATTTTAGCAAACATCAGCAACGGAATGCTGCTGACGCGTATTATACTTCACGCAAACGCAAGCTTGGAGCGACGCCCGTAGGAGCGACCGAGCGACCGAAGGGAGCGACCGAGCGAGAGTGAGGAGGAGGGACGACGACGAACGTTAGGGCAAACTAAAAGAGTGCAGCCGAAGGCTGCTCCTTCGAGCGACGCGGTCTGAGTCAAGACCGGAAGAGAAAGAAGCAAACAGAAAGTTCACCCAAAGTGAACTTTGTGTTTGGTCAGACGAAGGCAAAGCCTTTGGCTGACTTTACTTGTTTCTCTGGAGCTCGCCGTAGCGAAGCGAAGGGTCTTTACTCAGATGCGTTTGGGTGATGCCGCTGGCGTCACAAGCAGCATTCTGTTGTGATGTACTACGTAGCGGAGGGCAACGAACCGTCTGCGCAGCAGAGCCAAAGTTAGGAGCGTATTTTCCGTCTAAGGAAAATCCGAAGCGAAGCGAAGGAGCGACGCGGCTTTGGCTAGGTGAGTCGGGCGAACGAGAGGTAGCGGAGCGGACGCTCGTGAGGCCCGTTGGCCCGCAGCGGTCAACGCACTCAGACCCGATGTCCGCTTGTCGGACGTCACCACAGGAGATCGGGCTTTAGCCCGTGAATCCTGTGGTAGCCTGCAGCACGGACTTGCCGAAGGCAAGCTTGGTGCAAAGGAATGACCACGAGATCCCACCAAAGGTGGGTGAATCGTGGGCACCACCCGACGCCGCAACCGAGTATGGATCGGCAGTGTGTTGTCGGAGCCACTGCGAAGCGGACACATTGTGTATAATCAATGAGTTAGCGTAATGGCATAGGCTATAGGTGCTACACACCCCTGCCTATCCACTCAGTAAGTACCCCCTGTACTCCCCCGGTATAGAGGGGGCTGGGGGTTTACCCTGTAGTATGAATACCACCTTGAGATTTTCTAGCAGAAATTCCTCCATTTCAACATTTTCTTCTTGACTTCCATGCTTACGTATGGTATACTTAATGTATGAGCTGAGGTTAAGCTCAAGTGTTGGAGAGCACCTTAAGGCTAACTTGGACTATAGACTGCAGTTACCTTTTAGTCTCTTGATACTTAAAGTATAACTTAAGGTAATTTCTTTGTCTCTCCCAGAGCACCGCTCCAAGTTCCGTAACTCCACTAACGGACGTTACCTCAAAGGTCTATTCTTTGAGACTACCTTGGCTGATAAGTCTTCTGTCGTCTATTCCCTGAAGGACTGGGACCACGAAGGCTTTCCCTCCCTCTACCGTCTTTACATGGAGATGGAGGATTTGACCGAGTACGAGTTCTCTAACACGTACTTGGATGGCTGGGAGCACTGGGAGATGCTGACTTCTGCGGAATGGTTCAAGCCGTATGCAGAAAGGTGGCGTAAGGAGCTCTCCCTCAAAATCAAGGCCAGGGCCCTACGTGGTCTCCGAGCCGAAGCCGAGTCCTCCTCCAAGAACGCTTTCGCTGCCAACAAATTCCTGGTCGATCGCGGATGGGTGGAAAAGGAAGACGGTAAGCCCCACGGACGGGGACGTCCCTCAAAAGAAGACGTCAAGAAGGCCGCAGACGAAATGGCCATCACAGACCGAAGACTCCTCGAAGATTCAAAACGATTGGAAGTAAACTGATGGCTATTTACCAGAAACTCCCTCGCTCTCGCCTCAAGTCCAACATGGACGGCGAAGACACGATTATCCCCTACCGTAATGCTTCGCCCAAGGCTAAGGCTTCTGCGGCGCCCTACAGCCCCCCTCCGAGCGCTCGCAAGGGTAGTCGCCTAGACTCTAAGGCCCCTGCTAAGCTTCCTGCCCGTCCGGTCTCCAAGACCCCTGCTCCGAGGGCTCCTGACGCCTCCTTGACCAAGTCTGGTAGGTCTAGTACCCCTCCTATGAAAAAGGGTTCTACGCAACCTCAGGCGTACACTGGCGAGCAGGGTGACATCAAAAAGAGCAAGGGTGCTGTGACATCTTACCAAAAGAATGGATACACCTACACTAAAAACGCCAAGGGTAACTTCCAGAACTTTACCGCTTCAAAGACTCCTTACAAACTCAAGGGTAAGTAAATGGCAAGCCCACCTAAGAGGTACAAGTTAAATACTTTTAAGCCTGACTTAAAGAAAATAGATAAGTCAGCAATTCCTAAGCGGGAGAAAATGACTCCAATGACTCCCGCCTCTAAAGATTCAATCTACCTCACTGCCCTCAAGAAGATGGGCTACAAAGCTTAAAAGGATTTACAAATGCCTATGGTTGGTAAGAAGAAGTTCCCCTACAACGAAGCTGGTATGAAGGCTGCTGATGCCTACGCTAAGAAGTCTGGCGCCCCTATGGCCAAGAAGGCTGTGGCTAAGAAAGCCCCTGCTAAGAAGGCTGCTGCCAAGAAGTCGATGAAGTAATCCAAGGGTGAATCCTGCCGATAAGAAGCAGGCTATCCGAGAAGCTGCTGAAGCTGACCTTGAGAAGTTCATTACTCTCATCCACCCAGGACGTGTTCTTGGGTCTTGCCACCGGGAAGTAATCCGGTGGTGGAGTAGGGAAGAGGCGAAGAGCCACCAGCTACTCCTGATGCCCCGTGACCACCAGAAGTCAGCCCTCGTAGCGTATCGGGTAGCCTGGTGGGTTACCCGTAATCCAGCGGTTCGCATCCTATACATCTCGTCCACGGCAAACCTGGCTACGAAGCAGCTCAAGTTTATCAAGGACATCCTGACCTCCGACATCTACCGGTTTTACTGGCCAGAGATGATCCACCCGGACGAAGGCAAGCGCGAGAAGTGGACAGAGTACGAAATCTCTGTCGATCACCCCAAACGCAAGGCTGAAGCTGTCCGTGACCCAACTATTTTCACTGCTGGTCTCACTACCTCTATTACCGGTCTTCATTGTGACGTGGCTGTTCTGGATGATGTCGTCGTCCGTGAGAACGCCTACACCGAAGAAGGCCGCGAAAAGACAAAGCAACAGTACTCGCTCCTCTCGTCTATCGAAGGTGCAGACGCCCAAGAGTGGGTCGTAGGCACACGGTATCACCCACGAGACCTGTATAATGACATGGTCGAGATGCAGGTAGATATCTATAGTGACGAAGGTGAAGTCGTTGACTCCGAACCTCTCTACGAAAAAGTAGAGTATCAAGTGGAGTCCAGAGGTGATGGTTCAGGTGAATTCCTGTGGCCCCGTCAGCAACGTAACGACGGTAAGTGGTTTGGTTTTGATGATCGAATTCTGGCTAAGAAGCGTGCTCAGTACCTCGATCGGACTCAATTCCGAGCGCAATACTACAACAATCCCAATGACTCGTCGACTGCGTCGATTCCTCGGGAGAGTTTTCAGTACTACGACCGCAACCACCTCACGCGTCAGAACGGCTTGTGGTTCTACAAAGGCAAGCGGCTCAATGTCTTTGCAAGTATCGACTTCGCGTTCAGTCTTGCTAAAACCGCTGACTACACGTCCATCGTTGTTGTCGGCGTTGATGCAGTCCACAATTACTACATCCTCGACATCGAAAGATTCCGATCCAAGCTGATCTCCGAGTACTTTGATAAGATCCTGTACCTCCACCAAAAGTGGGACTTCAGGAAACTCCGAGCTGAAGTCACAGTAGCTCAGGCAGTTATCGTCGAAGACCTCAAGACTAATTACGTCCGTAAGCACGGACTTGCACTTACGATCGAAGCCTTCCGCCCTAATCGACACATGGGTAACAAGGAAGAGCGCATCGAAGCCGCACTGCAGCCACGTTACGCCAACGGCCAGATATGGCACTACGCTGGTGGTAACTGTCAGACTCTTGAAGAAGAGCTCGTCCTGCAGAATCCTCCTCACGATGACGTCAAGGATGCCTTGGCTTCTGTTATTGAAATCGCCGTCCCACCTTCCCGTCAGACGTCCAGCAAGGTCAGTCTGAATAAACAGGAAGGTAACTCGTTCGGCTCCTCTAGATTTGGTGGAATTAGATAATGGCGGGTAAAACCCTCGACATTGAGACCCTGGGTCTAGCCCCGGACAACCTTGGCACCGAGATCGCCCGTAAGTACCAGGATTGGCAGTCCTTCCGTCAGGTTAAGATTAGCGAGTGGAATGAGATCCGCCGCTACGTCTTTGCTACCGATACGACTGAGACTACTAACTCCCAGCTTCCGTGGAAGAACAAGACCACGATTCCGAAGCTGTGCCAGATCCGAGACAACCTCAGCGCCAATTACATTGCATCACTCTTCCCCAAAAGAAAGTGGCTGTACTGGGAAGGTGCCGAAGAAGGTTCTGATACTAAAGAGAAGCGTGACGTTATTGAATCGTATATGGAATGGTCAATTGATCGCTCCAACTTCAAGAACGAAGTCTCTAAGCTTGTCCTAGACTACATTGATTATGGCAACTGCTTTGCTACAGTTGATTTTGTAGATCAGACAAAGACCGTTGGCGATAGGCAGCAGGTTGGTTACGTAGGCCCAGTTCCGCGTCGAATCTCTCCTCTTGACATTGTCTTTAATCCGATTGCTGAGAGTTTTGAGAATTCTCCCAAAATTATTCGTTCATTGATTAGCCTTGGTGAACTTAAGAAGCAGTTGATGTCTCAGACGAGTCCTGAGAACATGAAGGAAGTGGAAGACATCTTCCAGTACCTAGTCCGGTACCGCTCAAACTCTAATACTTCTACGCATCAACCGACGTTTGACTTAGCTGAAAAAGACAGCTACCTCCAGGTTGATGGCTTTGGTAACTACTTCTCTTATCTCCAGTCTGGTTATTGTGAAGTTCTGACCTTCTACGGCGATCTTTACGACAGCGAAACAGATACTCTGTTGGAAAACCACATCATTACCGTGGTCGACCGTCACAAAGTTCTTTCTAGTCGCCCTAATGACTCGTTCTTTGGTATTGCTCCGATCTTCCACGCTGGTTGGCGTGTACGTCAGGATAACTTGTGGGCTATGGGCCCGCTTGATAACCTCGTAGGCATGCAGTACCGCATCGACCACCTTGAAAACCTCAAGGCTGACGTGATGGATCTGACGGTTTTCCCGCCGATCCGTATCAAGGGTTATGTCGAAGACTTCAACTACGGCCCCATGGAACGTATTTACATGGGTGACGATGGTGAGGTAGAACTTCTGACTCCCAATGCCTCAGCTCTTCAGGTAAATACTGAGATCGCCATCGTCGAACAGAAGATGGAAGAGATGGCTGGCTCTCCGAAGGAAGCCATGGGCATCCGTTCTCCTGGGGAAAAGACTGCTTACGAAGTGCAGCGTCTTGAATCTGCTGCTGGCCGTATCTTCCAATCTAAGATTGCTCAGTTCGAGGAACAGGTTGTAGAACCGCTACTGAACGCAATGCTCGAACTAGCTCGCCGTAAGATGGGTAAGACTACTATCCGGGCGTTCAATGACGAGTTTAAGGTAGCTATGTTCTCTACCCTTAATGCTCAAGACATTACTGGCCAAGGCCGTATGCGTCCTCTTGCCGCTCGCCACTTTGCTGAGAAAGCTGAGATTATTCAAAATCTCACACAGTTCTTTAATTCTCCGATGGGTCAAGACCCAACAATTAAAGTACACTTCTCAGGTATTAAAATTTCCGAGATGATTGAAGAACTCTTTAACCTAGAAGACTATAAACTGGTTGAACCGTTTATTCAGTTGTCCGAACAAGCTGACGCACAGCGACTTTCTAATAGCCATCAGGAACAGGTCAGTGTTGAATCTATGACCCCTGCTGGTATTGCTCAGGATGACTACGATTCCTCAATGGATGAGGCTGTGGCTTAATGAGTAAAGCCTTAGCTACAGCCTGGACCAAGGCTGAACGAGACTCTGATAAACGAAAACTCCTCGAAGACGTTCTCCGTAACAGTACTACTGCACTAGGACGTCTCCGAGACCTACTCACGGAAGAGGACAATTCTCTTTCCGCTGCCCAACTCCAGGCTCCCGACAAGGACCCCAGCTGGGCACTAACTATGGCTCACATTAGTGGCCAAAGACTACAGATTAAGAAGACCCTTGATCTGCTTTCATTTTTCTAAATCAATTCGTGGAGACCAAAACGAATGGCTACTGAAGACGACCTCTTTAGTGCGACAGGCGAGACTCAGAATGAGGAACGCATTTTCGAAGATAACGGCGAACGCCCAATCCTTATCGACCCCAACAAGGATTACCTTAGTGAATACGTAGGCGAAGGCAAGAAATTTAAAGATCCTGCCGAACTTGCTAAAGCTAAGGCTCACAGCGACGTCTTTATTGAACGTCTCCAGCGGGAGCAAGCCGCTCTCCGTAGCGAATTAAATACGCGGGTTAAACTAGAGGAACTTATGGACCGCATGAGTACCACGAACACCGACCGGAACGTGATTAACCAGGGTACACAAAAGCCCGGTGAAAACGGCCAAGACGGGACCGCTTCTAAGAACCTCTCTTCAGATGACATTGAGCGGGTTATCGAACAGCGACTCCAGGCCAAAGAGCAGGAGCGTGTCGTATCCAACAATGTCCAGACGGTTAAGAGCCGTCTAGTCTCCGAGTTTGGCGATAATTACGTCTCTGAACTTGAAGTACGCACCAAGGCCCTCGGCCTGACTAAGGAGTTTGTTGCTGACATTGCTAAGCGTGAGCCTCGTGCTCTGTTTGCTTTGCTTGGTTTAGACTCTGCTCCGGGTACTCCCAAGTCCCAAACTGATGTCTTCTCCGCTCCTCCCCGTTCTTCCGTTAATTCGGCAGGCTTCGGGGCTACGGGCACTCAGGAAAAGAAGTTTGAAGACTTCGAAAAGATCCGGAAACAGGACCCGACACGGTATTGGTCTGCTCAAGTACAGAACGATTTGCACAAACAGGCGATGAAGCTGGGCGAGAAGTTCTATTCCTAACTTCAACTGATTCAACATAAGGAATAGGCCCAAATGGCTGGTTTTCAAACTACCTCTAACGACCACCTGATTCGTTCGAATCTCTGGTCGAACCAGATCAAGGAAGTTCTCCTTGACGAACTCTTCGCCACGACGTACGTTGACATGATCACGGACTTCCCCGATGGCGACACTCTGAACATTCCGTCTATCGGTCAGGCCGAAGTGGCTGACTATGCGGAAGGCCAGGGCATCCGCTACACTGGGATGGATACCGGTAACTTCACCTTCTCGATCAACAAGTACAAGAGCTCCGCTACGTTCATTACGGAAAAGATGAAGCAGGACAGCTACTACATGTCCCGCCTCGTGTCTTCTTTCGTGCCGAAGCAGCATCGTGCTATCGCGAAGGCTATGGAAGTCGACATCCTCGACTTGGGCCCGACGGCTCAGTCTTCCGGTGCAACGAATGCTATTAACGGCGCTGAGCATCGTTGGGTTGCCTCTGGCACCAGCGAAGTAATCGCTCTGCAGGACTTCGCCAAGGCTCGCTATGCCCTTCAGAAGGCTAACGTGCCGATGACGAACCTGGTGGCTATCGTCGATCCCTCGGTGGAATACACCCTGTCGACGCTCACCAACCTCGTGAACGTGTCCAACAACCCCCGTTGGGAAGGCATCGTGTCGTCTGGTATCTCGACTGGTATGAAGTTCATTTCAAACGTGTACGGCTTTGACGTGTACGTGTCTCAGAACCTCAAGACCGGCGTGAACGAAACGATTGGCGCCAAGACCTCCGGTGCGGGCGTTGCAAACCTGTTCTTCTCGGCTGCTCCCGATGTGCTGCCGTTCGTTGGCTCGGTCCGTCAGGCCCCTAAGGTTGACTCCGAGTACAACAAGGACATGCAGCGTGAGGAATACGTGACGACCTGCCGTTACGGTTTCAAGCTCTATCGTCCCGAAAACATGGTCGTAGTCATCTCTGACACCGATCAGGTCTAATTAGTAACATCCTAAGGGAGATAAAGCATGACTTGGATGAATAACGACGGCCTCTACGTTCGCTATGGTGTGAACGAAGCCGAATCGGCGTCTGGTGGCGCAAAGAAGATCTACAACGGCAATCACGAAGTAGAATTCGAAATTGCCTTCAACGACTTCAACTCTGCCACTACGGCCCTTCCCCGCACCACGGACTCGTTCGGTGTTGTGATTCCGAAGGGTGCTCGTGTTGAAGAAGTGGAAACGGTCGTCCAGACTGCTTTCACGGCAAGCGCGGGTACAGTTGGTGCCGCTACCTTTGTCCTTGGCCTCAAGCAGGCTTCGGATCGTTCTACGGAACTCGACCACGACGGTTTCCTCACGACTTCAGCTACTGGCACGGCTCTTGGCCTTGCCACGGTTGGCACGAAGATCGTGACCCGCGTGGGTAGCACGGGCGCTGGTGCACTTCTTGGTACGACTCTCGCCAGCAACGGCGTGATCACCGTGGCTAACTCAGGCCATGGCACCAACACCCTCAATGCGGGTGTACTGAAGGTCCGCGTTCGCTACTTCTACCCGTAATTCCGGGTTGAACACTACGAGTGGGGTAGGGGTCCAAAGCCCTTACCCCATTCTTTCACACTTTGTTTCCAATTTGTCTTTGAGAGTTCAATGCCTAAAATTACCCTCACAGATCTGACGACTCTGACAAACGAAACAAGTGCTATTTCTTCTATTAACGCTAATAGTGCGTTGATTGAGACAGCTATTGAGAATACGCTATCGCGTGACGGGTCTTCCCCGAACTCGATGGGTGCTAACCTCGATATGAACAGCTACCGGATTCAAAATCTTGTGGCAGCTGTGGGTAATACCGAACCTGTCCGTAAGGCTGAGTTCGACGGCCTGATCAACCAGGTCACGACTATCTACGACAACACCGCAGCCCTGTACGATAACTTCGATGATCGTTATCTGGGTGCAAAGAATTCTGATCCTGCCCTGGATAATGATGGTAACGCCCTCATTGCCGGGGCTTTGTATTTTAACAGCGTAGGTGCCCGTCTCAAGACGTACAATGGCACTACCTGGGACTTCATCTCTTCCAAGTGGATTACTGGTGCAAGTACACCATCTGGTGGCACTGGTGCTGACGGAGACTTCTATCTTCGTGACAATGGCGACGTCTACCAGAAGGTCTCTGGTAACTGGGGAGCCGTCCTATTCACCTTGAAAGGTGATGCAGGCGCTACTGGTGCTCAGGGCCCTCAGGGTCTTACTGGTAATACTGGGCCTACAGGCGCCAAGGGTGACAAGGGTGACACTGGTGCTACTGGTTCTAAAGGCGATACTGGTGACACTGGTCCTCAGGGTACCCAAGGTATTAAAGGCGATACCGGGGAAACAGGTGCTACAGGTGCAACTGGCGCCACAGGCCCTCAAGGTCCAAAAGGTGACACTGGCGATACTGGCCCTACTGGCGCCACAGGTGCTACTGGTGCTACAGGTGCTACTGGTGCAACTGGTGCTGGTGGTGCTTTAGGTTATTACGGATCGTTCTACGACACAACTGACCAGACTGGTCCAACTGGAGCTTCTGGTGCTGCGATTGCTATTGGTTCAACAAATGAAGCCAATGGCGTCTCGCTTACTGGCGGGAATACAGTTGTCTTTGCTAATTCTGCTACGTATAACCTAACGTACTCAATTCAGTTTATTAACACAGACAGTTCGGAGCATTACGTAGACGTCTGGCTAGTGTTCAACGGAACTGCGTACCCAAACAGTAACACTCGTTTCCATATTCCTAAGCAACAGGGTGGACTTCCTGGCTATACAGTCGGTACTGTCAATTATGTAGACACTGCCCCGAATGCTAATGATACGCTTCAGCTTTACTGGAAGGCATCTAGCAGTAGTGTTGCTATTGAGACGATTCCTGCTTCTGGCTCTGTTCCGCAGACACCAGGTGTAGTCCTTACTGCTACACAAGTAATGTACACCCAGGTAGGACCTACTGGCCCAACGGGTCCTGCAGGTCCTGCTGGCCCAGCTGTGTCTGACGGTGACAAAGGTGACATTACAGTATCCGCTTCTGGTACTACATGGACGATTGACGCTGGTGCTGTTGATACATCCAAGCTTGGCGGTGACATTACGACTGCCGGTAAGGCACTGTTAGACGATGCAGATGCTTCTGCTCAGCGCACGACTCTGGCTGCTGCGGGGACTGAGGTATCAAACACATTCACTGCAAACCAGATTATCCAAGTTACTGACAATACCAATGCTGCTCTCCGAGTGACCCAGCTTGGTACTGGCGATGCAATCCGTGTAGAGGATAGCACAAATCCTGATTCTACTTCTTTCAGAGTAGACCAAAATGGTGCTGTTACGTCTGGTGGTAATATTACGTCTGGTGGTAATTTGATTGCTGCTGGTACAGGTAGAGTCTTGTGGACAAACAGAGCTATCCTCACTTCTCCTTCTGCTGGCGTTCTACAGCTAGGCGTTGACCAAGCTACTCCTGTGGCTCAGACACTTTATGCTTCATCTGTTGTAGCTGGCACAACAGATACTGCTGGACAGGATTTTATTATCAGGGGTTCCATAGGTACTGGTACAGGTGCTGGTGGCGCGATTACACTTCAGACCGCCCCTGCTGGTACAACAGGTAGCACACAGAATGCTGCTGTCGAACGATTCCGTATTGGATCATCTGGTCAGTGGGGCATTTCTGGTGCAAACTACGGAACATCAACTCAATACATGAAATCTGGTGGCGCGTCTGCTGCTCCATCATGGGCTACGATTGCCAACACAGACATCTCCGGCCTTGGTACACTAGCCACTCAATCGGGAACATTTAGCGGAACAAGCAGCGGTACAAACACAGGCGATCAGACTATAACGCTTACGGGCGATGTTACTGGTACTGGTACGGGTTCTTTTGCTGCAACTATTGCTGCTGGTTCAGTCTCAACGTCAAAACTTGGTGGAGACATTACTACGGCTGGCAAAGCATTGCTTGATGATGCTGATGCAGCTGCTCAACGCACCACCCTTGGACTTGGTACACTAGCTACACAGTCCGGAACTTTCTCTGGTACGTCTTCTGGCACCAACACTGGCGACCAGACCATAACGCTTACGGGCGATGTTACTGGAACTGGCACAGGCTCTTTTGCTGCGACTATTGCCACAGGTGCTGTCACTGCTGCCAAGATTGGTTCTGGTGCTGCCACACTTGCCAAGCTTGATACAACAGGTACTTCTGGTCAGGTACTGACTGCACAAGGTTCTGGTGTTGCCCCTATCTGGGCTGCTGCCAGTGGTGGTAGTGCTTTAGCTCTGGAATATATTTCAAGTGGTGTTCAATCAGGAACTACTGCACTTGCTTTTACCAGCATTCCCAGTGGTTATACAACTTTCTATGTCCATTATAATATACAGATGTCAAGTAATGCTGATTTTTATGTTAATCTAAGTTCTAATAATGGTACTTCATATGGAGTCAATAGAACTATTAACAACGTTGCAGCAAATGATGGTGTAGGTAGTGGATTTTGTATTATTTCAAATGTTGGTACTGCTGCAACTAGTAAAGTAATTACTCCAAGGTTCTCTGCTATTACTGGTATTGCTAACACTAACAATAGAGCAACAGGTACTTATACTACAGCCTCCACAGAAGCTACAATTACTGGTGTTATCAACGCCATTCGTTTTAATCATGATGCCTCAGGACAGGTAGCAACAGTAATTTTGTACGGAGTAAAGTAATATGGCAACAATTATTAATTGCACTACTGGCGAAGAAATTACTGAACCTTTGACGGAACAAGAGATTGTTGTAAATGCGTGGGATAGTCTTCGCTATCAAAGAAATGTTAAGCTATCTGCAAGTGATATTTTTGTTCTAAGTGATCGTTGGTCTACATACAATCCATCAAAACAACTTGAATGGTCACAGTATCGTCAAGACCTTCGTGACCTTCCCGAAAACACTACCGATCCATTTAATCCGGTCTGGCCTGTAATACCAACTTAAGTTTACTACAGACTTTACCTTAACTACAGAGTAACCTATGTCTACACCCTGGATGGACGTCGCTAAGCGGCTCTTGAATACTAAGGAAGCCAAAGGCCCCTCCAACAACCCTATTATTATTTCATGGGCTAAGAAGTTGGGTGGCTGGGTGTCTTCCTTCTATACTAAAGATGACATCCCGTGGTGTGGTCTGTTTGTCGCTCACTGCCTTAGAGAGGCAGGAGCCCAGAACCTCCCAGGAAGCCCGTTGAGTGCCCTTGCCTGGGGCGGGTATGGCGGTGAGACTCAACCCCGAATAGGGGCTGTAATGGTCTTTAAAAGGCCTGGAGGAGGCCATGTAGGCTTCTACGTAGCTGAGAACGCTACATCCTACCTTATTAGGGGTGGAAACCAGTCCGATAGCGTCACTGATGCCTGGATTGCCAAGTCCCGGTTTGTAGACGCGAGGTGGCCCAAAGAGTTCCCAGTCAATACTAAGCCTAACGTAGTTTCCCATCAGGGTCGACTGTCTGTTAACGAGGCGTAATATGGCAACCAAGCCCAAAAGCAAAGTCAACTCAGCAGGTAACTATACCAAGCCTGGAATGCGGAAGGCTTTGTTCGAGAAGATCAAGGCATCCGGCAAAGGTGGTAAGACTGGTCAGTGGTCAGCCCGAAAAGCTCAGCAGCTAGCCCTTCAGTACAAGAAGTCCGGTGGTGGGTACAAAGACTGATGAAAGCTCCTCAGAAATCACTCAAGGCCTGGACTCAACAGAAGTGGCGTACGAAGTCTGGTAAGCCGTCAACCCAGGGCCCTAAGGCAACTGGTGAACGGTACCTTCCAGAAGCTGCCATTAAGGCCATGCCCTCTAAGACTTACGCAGCCTCTACTGCAGCCAAACGCAAAGCAGTCAAGCAAGGCAAACAATTCTCCAAGCAGCCTAAAGCAGCTGCCAAGATCGCTAAAGGGTACCGCTAATGTTTCAAGCACTCCTCGGCCCCGGCCTTAAAATGATTGAGAAGCTCGTGGATCGGATACCTGATCCCGCAGCTAAAGAACGTGCGTCGATGGAGATGCAGGCTGAACTCCTTAAGTACGCTGCTGAACAATCAGTAGCACAGATGGAAGTCAACAAAGTCGAAGCTGGTCACTCTAGCCTTTTCGTAGCTGGTTGGCGCCCCTTTATTGGCTGGATGGGTGGCTGTGCTCTTGGATACGCTTTCCTTCTCCAACCGATCTTGTCTTGGTTCCTTACGATTGTCGGAGTCACAACCCCTCTTCCAGAACCGAATACTGAAGCCATGATGGCCCTTGTCACTGCAATGCTTGGTGTGACTGCTGCCCGTAGCTTCGATAAGTGGAAGGGAACATCAAAGTGAAACTTTTTATCTTCTCTCTTTGGCTCCTGTACCCAGATGGCCAAATGGATATTAACGCTACGATTATCCCCAAGTGCCCTACACAGGCTGAAGTCAAAGCGACTCTTCAAGACCTTGTGAAGAAGGGTGAGATTACTAATGGGATGGCTTCTTGCCAGCTGGTGGACACAAGGGAGGCTCGTCTATGACCTCCAATGAGAATGAGCGTATTGCCGTCTTAGAAGTCGAAGTCGAAGCTATGAAGCGCGACATGACTGACATGAAGGGCGACCTCAGGATTATCCGAGACACCCTTCTTCAAGCTAAGGGTGGGTGGAAGACGCTCATGCTCGTAGCAGGGTTGGCCAGTACAGTCGGTGCACTCCTTACTAAGTTTCTTCCGTTTATGTTGGTGAAGCCCTAAATGAAACCTCCTCGTCTTGTCTACATTGAGTGGCTTGACGCTACCACCGATAACGGTTGGACAGACAAGCTAGATCTAAAGACCCACTTAATTAAGTCCGTAGGCTGGTTAGTGGAGGAGACTAAGACAGAAGTCCTCCTAGCAGCTGATCTAAGCCCTCCTGAAACTAACCGTCGAATTGCTATCCCCTCTGCCTGGATCAAGAATAAAAGGTTTCTCTGAACATGAAGATGACGCTCCTTGAGATGACGCAGCGTATCCTGTCCTCGATGGATAGTGATACCGTCAACTCCGTTACAGACACTGCTGAATCAGTACAGGTAGCGGACATTATTCGTAGCGCATACTTTGATATTATTTCATCTTTGAAGCTGCCTGAACATGAAGACCTGTTCGAGATTACTGCTACGAGCTCGTCTACTCCGGTAATTATGACTCTACCGTCGAATGTTCTTGACATTGAGTGGATTAAGTACGATAATAAACTAACGTCTGAAACGGGAAAGAAGTACACTGAAGTTTACTTCGTACCCCTTGAAGATTTCATTGACTCTATGCATGCTCTGAATGGTGGTGACAGTGACGTAACTACGTTCACTCTTACTACTAACGGCTCTGATACCATGGATATCCTGTGCCGTAACGACCTGTTCCCGAGCAAGTGGACGACTTTTAACGACAATACGATTATCTTTGACTCGTATAATTCTGCTGAAGACTCTTTCCTGCAGAAGAACAAGACTATCGCGTATGGACAGTTGAGCCCAACTTGGACCCATACTGACAACTTTACCCCTGACCTCGACGCTAAGCAGTTTACGCTGCTGTTTAACGAAGCCAAGGGACAAGCCTTTATTGAACTCAAGCAGACGGTGAATGCCAAAGCTGAGAAGCGTGCCCGCCGTGGATGGATCGTATCCCAAGGGCAAAAGCGTGCTCTCCCTGGACAGACCTACGGGGAGCTCCATAACAGACCAAACTATGGAAGGAAGTAAATGTTCGACGAATTTGACCCTGATCGGGATGATCCCAGGACCAAGGTGATTGATCTAGGTAACAACAAACTAATGTTGAAGCGAACCGATCCCTACGGTTTCATCAACATCCACCTCGAAAGAGGCCAGTTACCAGAGTACCTGAAGGGTAATTACACTACCTGGGAGGCCGCTCGAAGCGATGTAGATAAGTACCTTGCTGAGCGGACCAAGGTGTCGAAGGACCTTCCCACGGAAACCACTGCTCCTGCTGAACTCAAAAAGAAGATTGCATAATACATGGCCCGTACCCCACAGATTGCCCCCGAGAATAATTTTACTAAGGGTCTCATCTCTGAGGCTACGGGCCTTAATTTTCCTGAGAACGCTTCTACTGATACCTTTGACTGTGTCTTTCAACAGACGGGTGCAGTAACACGTCGCCTTGGTTTTAACTATGAAGCCTCTAATACGAACTTGTCTACTACTAGGTCCTCTTCTGCAATTGAAGAATTCCTCTGGGAATCAGCCGCTGGTTCTGGGACTGTAAACTTTACCGTAGTCCAAATTGGCTCTACGTTGCACTTCTACCTGCTTGGCACTGATACGACAATTTCAGACAAGCGTAAGAGCTACACCATTAGCATTGACACGTATAAAGTGTCTGGTGCTCCTAACACGAATACAGAACCTTGCCAGTTTACCTCTGGCTTTGGTACGTTATTTGTTACCCATCCGTATTGCAATCCGTTTTACGTCTCTTACAACGTATCTGCTGATACTATTTCGTCTGCAGTAATTGACGTACAGGTCCGTGACTTTGAAGGTGTTAACGATGGGTACTCTATTGAAGAACGTCCAATAGAAACTGCCGGTACTTATAAAGTAACTCGGAAGCACCTGTATAACATAATGAACCAAGGTTGGTACATTGAACAGGCTATGGATACAGTTAATTGGAACAGTTATCCAAATCCAACAAACCCTTTAAACTTGTGGCATACGAATAGAACCGACTTTCCGTCTAATGCGGACGTCTGGTGGCAGTTCAAAGATGCAAATGAAGAGTTTAACGGAAGATGGATTAACCGTATTCTTAATGGTGCTTCTGCAGCTCCAAAAGGCCATTATTCATTTACTGCCTGGAACATAGACCGTACCTCTAAAATTAACACGACTAGTCACTGGACTGCTATTAATCTATCAACAAGCCCAAATCCTGAGACGTTATCTTCTGGCTATGCTCGTCCAAGTGCATGCACCTTTTACGCAGGCCGTGTATGGTACAGTGGTGTTGCTGCATCTGGTTACAATACTCAAATTTACTTCTCTAAAATTGTTGAATCTACGGATGACTACGGTCACTGCATGCAGGTCAATGACCCTACTTCAGAAAGTCTGTCAGATCTACTACCTACAGATGGTGGCGTTATTGTCATTCCGGATATTGGTACCGTAGTCTCTTTGGAACCCGTAGGTAGTGACCTGGTTATTTTTGCATCAAACGGCATTTGGGTTATTTCGGGTAGTAGGGGTTTAAGCTTTCAGGCTGATGACTACGCAGTCCGTAAGTTGTCTAACATCCCTGCACTTGGTCACCAGAGCATTATGAATGTGGAAGGCTATCCACTGTTCTGGAACACAAATGGTATCTATGCTGTGCAACCTTCTCAGGCTTCTGGGGATCTGTCAGTTGTCTCATTGACAGACACTACGATTAAGACGTTCTTTGATACTATTCCTACAGCTTCTAAACTTTACGCCAAGGGGTCATATGATCCGTTAGCAAAGATTGTATCATGGGTTTATCGGTCTACTGCTCCGACTACTGTTGATCAACGGTACGAGTACAATCGTGTCCTTAATCTTAATACGATTACAGGTGCATTTTATCCGTGGACTATTCAACAAGCCTCTGGGTACCCATTAGTCAATGGTTCTATTGTTTTACAGAACTTTGGGAAGTTCTCTCCAATTCGTAAGTTCTTGGTATCCCGTAATACCAGTGGTACTACTTTCAACGTCACATGGGCTGAGACTCGGAGTACTAACTACCTTGATTGGGAA
>Ga0209229_10000153_pt1 | contig 25997 bp, 26 predicted proteins | sample SanBayMetagenome_FD_187466 | JGI IMG/M metagenome (GOLD analysis project Ga0209229, IMG submission 187466) | Freshwater and sediment microbial communities from dead zone in Sandusky Bay, Ohio, USA (SPAdes) (version 2) | ecosystem: Environmental > Aquatic > Freshwater > Lentic > Sediment... | reverse complement strand
AGCAAAAAGGCTTTCATGAACTATATGGCTAAGGCCTTAACTTACGAAAAGCGAGATGCCGTAAAAATCAGTAATAGAGCTTTCAGGATTAGAGCCAATATAAGCAACGATGAAATCATAAAACTGCAAAAAGAAGCGTTTTTAAGCAGGATAGAAGGAAGTACGGATACTGCTCTAGCAGCGCAGTTAAGTCGCAAACTTGCCTCTACCTTATCCCCTGAGCTAGCTTATGACTTTTTGCTGGCGGCAAAATTTCTTCCCCGCGCAGAGGGAAATAGCTTTGAAATCAGTTTACAGAAGAATATTGACCTAAGCCAGAGGCAATACCGCCTGATACTGGAGCAGGTACAGTCAATATACGGCTCATTCATCAGTTGTCTTGAATTTATAATTAAGAATCAGGAAACACCAACTTTGGGAATATCTTCCGCTGCTTTTTCAGTGGGTAATAATGAATCGGAAATGTTCCCCGGAGTCTGGGGCCAAATCCGCACAAGGTTAATTAAGACCTGCGGTGAGGGGATAGATCGTAACTGGTTTTCAAAGCTTACCGCAAATATTGATGAGGAAAGGAAAGAGATTAAGCTTAAAGCTCCGACAAGTTTTGTAAAAGACTGGATACAGCAGAACTATCAGCATCTGCTTGAGCAGTTCTGCAATAAAGAAAATTACCGCTTAATGGAGGTGTGCACATGAGTTCATTTTGCAGGCAAGTCCTTGCAGCTCTAATAATACCCACCCTGATTATTGTAGGGGTTAACGGCATGGTATTTGCTGCTGGAATTAATCCGCAAATTGCCAACATCAGTTATTGGTATGGCGACGATGATATTAGAGCAGTTATTAAAAGCCGTCTCGGTGATAGTGTATATATTGCCCCTGCAGTACCAAACAATGCTGAATTAATCAGGGACGTAGCTGCTGCTGCTTTGCTTGAGGCACAAGCGGGAAAACCCGCACTGATACCGGTAAATCTGAATAATAGTCACTGGACGGGTATTGCAATCAGGACGAAGCTTGATGGTAATATTATCGTATTTTACAATGATTCTTTCGGTACTCCTGTTGGCGGGGAGGGAAGCCAAAGCGGCCGCTATATTGAGGCCATAAAAAAGATTCTACCTACAGCAGAAATTGTTGACTTGCGAGTTCACCAGCAGAATGACGGATCGAGTTGTGGAGCATTTACTGCTGAGAACCTGATAGCTTTAGCTGGCCTAAGTCAGGTAAACCTGACCCCTGAAGCAGCAAGAGAGTTACTTGCAAAAATTAACGACGCAAGAACAATCCGTATTCTGCAGCTTGGAAGCCTCGAGGCAAAAATAATCACAGCTGCTGAAATAATAGCAGGAAGCATAGCTGGTAAGTATGCGGAAGCAGTGAGCGGAGTTGCCTTTTCTGATATGGCAAATTTTGCCGGCGCTACAATGGACAGACTTACACATCTGTATTTGATTGATTCCGGTAATATGGGTGTATCTAGCGGAGACGGGGAATTAGATTATGGCTTATGGATCAAGGGAAGCTATGGAAGCGGTACATTCAAACCCCAGAATTCGCTTGCGATAAAACACAAAACTACAGGACTATCTATCGGTTTTGACGGCAAGATCGATGATGATACTATCATTGGTATTGCTTTAAATCATAACCAGACAAAACTTAAGCCAAAATCTACTTCTGAAACTGTAATAAATAATATCAGTAATAATGCCGGTAGCAAGTTTAGCGGTGAGATCAGATCACTCATAGGTAGCCTTTACGGAAGTTTAGAAATGAATGAAAGACTGGTACTCAGTGGTGAGGCTAGGCTTGGACAGGTTGACGCTAAAATGAATTATCAGTCCTTGATTAACGGCAATAGCAGATTCAGGTTAAAAGGGGAGCTACTCGGGGGATCGTTAACAGCTGATTATTATTATCCAATCGGCAAACTGTTTTTTGTCCCAAACCTCGGTGTTTCCTATGAGACCGTAAGATTCAAGGGTAAAGATCAGGGGAATCTAAAAATCGGTAAGCTTGCTATCCGCAGACCTGCAATTACGGGAGGAATTGCTCTAACAGGGCTTTTTGAAATTGGAGAATGTCAATTAATCCCTGAAATCAGAGCGGCTTATGAAGCAGGATTTTCCCCTAAATCAAACAGGCTAAAAATTAGCAATAGCGGTGGCATTCCTCTTTCTGATTACAGGATACCTGTGCCAAAGGATACATATAGACTTGGAGCAAGTATGGGCATTTCTTTTTCAAGGGTTGAGGCAAGCGCCGGTTATGAGAGAACTGGCTACAGGCGTTATTCAGGGAACAGCTTTTATGGAAAGCTGCGGATTAACATTTAACAAAGGGAGAAAAAATCATGGAGAACAGAGGGGAAGAAATCAAAGAACTACTTAATCATATTCTAAATAAACTTGATCGGCTAGAGCAAAAAATAGAAAGGCAGGAAGAGGATATAAGAATCTTTCTTACTAGTAGAGATTCAAGTTATGAACCAAGTAGCCTGTTCCTTGCCCAGCAAAAGGCAACTAGAACATCAGTAGAGTTACTTAGGGAAGAGATCGAGGAGCTGCATCAGGTAATTAGGGTGATTTTGAAGTAAAAATAACAAATAAGGAAGGAACAATAATGGGAAGAAAAAACAGTAATTTAGAGAAAATCGATAAATTCATTGGCCAGAAAATCTATTCCCTACGGTTAGCAAAAGGGCTACCCCGCCAGCAATTATCAAAAGTAATCGGTGTTACTCACCAGCAGCTACAGAAGTATGAAAATGGAACTAATCGGGTTTCTGCTTCAAGGCTGGTGTTAATCGCTAATGCTCTAGAGCAGAAGGTAACATATTTTTACGAAGGTTTTGAAGCGGGTGATAACAGCTTGCTGGAAACAGAAAACCAACGCCTGTGCATTGAGGTAGCAAAGAATTTCAGGCGTATCGGTAATAGGGAACATCAGGACGCAATCAATACTCTGGTTAAATCATTGTTAAAGGCACGAGTAGCATAAATTAATCAAATTAATCAAAGGAGAAAAATAAAAATGAGCGATTGAGGGAGAATTAACGGGATGGGGCAGTCTTGGCGGATAGCGAATCATCTTAAAGAGTTGGTACTACAGAAAATTAATTTTAATAACGGAGAATTAAACATGCAAAACAAGCAAATTTCAAAATCAAAAAATACTTCTAAAGATTTAATAATAAATACAACCGAATCGATACAAAAACCTAAATTAAATTCCTGGCTAAAATCTTTGATTCTTGGGGCAGGATTATTATCTGCAACTTTTGCTCTTTACCCTGAACTAGTACTCGCTGCATTTGATATAGACAAAGGCGTTACTGCCGGAACAAAACCTTTACTTGATGGGGTTCAGGCCCACTGGGGTAAAGGGGTATTACTAAGTGGAACGGCTGCAGCACTAGTTGGAGAAGGTGACCCAAGACAAAGAGCAATCAGGGCCGGTCTTGGATGCGGTGCTGCCGGGGTTGTGATACTAGGGTTAATTGGAATGCTTGGATAAAAGAAGATGGCAAGAAGAGTATTTACCAAATGTCTGAATCAGGAATTAAAGATATTTAATTTCTCGGTCGGTTCTTTAATTGGTGGTGGCATCTTGCTTGTACTAGGGGCCTTGAGTAAAGGTCTGATGTGGGGCATAGGGGCAGGGGTCATTGGTTTCATGATTGGGCGATGGTTATCAAGGCAATGGTTTTTAGGACAAATACAGCGCAAGCTCTATTGGTATTTTCCGTTTGAGAAAATTTTCATTGATAAGAACACCCCGCCTTCTTATTTGCGTAGTTTGATGTAATGGTTTTTCGCCGGTAATAGGAAATCTGATTAAAACGGGATTTGGTTATATGGAAAAGCAGGTAATGGTTAAGAATATAGATCAGGTAGCAAGGCAACGGAATTTTCTGCTGCTGCTGGTGATAGTAAGCGTATTTTCGGTTGCAGCTCTTAGTCTTAAGTTAATTACAACCGAGGCGAAGGTGATTTTAGCTCCGGGTTTAAATCAAGAGGTATGGACGTCGGATAAAGGTGTTTCAATCAGTTATTTAGAAGAAACTTCAGCAATGTACCTGCCGTTACTACTTGATCTGACCTCTGATTCCATTGACTGGAAAAAAGAGCTGCTGATGAACCACGTATCACAAAGTGATGCAAAATATATGAGATTGATTAACGAATATTTTGCTGCCAGCAAGGAGAAGTACAAACGATTCTCATTAAGTACTCACTTTGCTGTTAAAAGTTTTGAGGTTAATCAGAAAGAGTTGACGGTTAAAGCTATCGGTCAATTAAACAGCCGGTTCGGTGAGCGTGGCCTGCAGAATATACCGGCTGTTTACGGTCTTAGTTTTGAATGGAGGTCGGGGAAGTTATTGTTGAAGGAGTTTGTCAAGTTAAGCAAAGAAGAAGAGGAATTATATGACCATGAGCAAAACTAGGATTTTCCTGATTCTTGGGGTTTTTATTGTGGCCGGTTTAGGCGTAGATAGTTTTGCAAAAGAGCTGCAGTCTGCGGTTGAAGATAGAGGGGGGTTAAGAATCAGCTATCTATCTCATACTGATATAAATATTGCTAGTGGGGGCATTAATCGCATCCATTTTGACAAGGCAAGGATCACTAAGATCATTGGCGATACTAGTAAATATGAAGCTGTAGTTGCCGATAATAACTGTGATCTGTTTTTAACTTCAAGCATTCCTGCATCCGGTACTATTGACCTGATATTATTACTTGGGGCGGGAAAAGCGATTGATTTAAGGTTACATGTTCTGGATTTACTGCGACCTCAGCTAATCAATATTGACGTAAGCGATGAAAGCAGAAAAAGAGACGTAAAGAACTGCGAGATTAAAGAGATGATTGAAAAGATGGCGGCAAATGAGCGAGGAAAATATTTTGTGCAAAAGAAAGATAGAAAGGTAGAAGTAGCGGGTCATCCTTATCTTACTCTAACACAGGTCGTCTCCTATCGTTATGGCAAATTAGCCGGGGCTGGTTTTACCTATAAGGTGAAGAAACCTCATAGAAATAATCAGAATATAACGGAGCAGGTTACGTTAGAGACTTTCAAGGGGATTTTCAAGGATACTGTAGCTATCGGGATGAGGAACTCCGGCTCAGCCGGAGATGAGCCTAGGGTATTTGTGGTATATGATTACACGGAAGGGAATGATGTTTAAGAAGATATTACAGTTAATGAAATCATCATCAAGTTCGAATGATGATAAGGAAAAGAGAGTAATTAATGCCGAAGGTTTGGGTCTCGGGGGTGAGGTTGGTGATAATAATTTATTACGGCGTAGGCAAATCAGGTTATTTATCGGTTTGTTAATTGTCGTGGTGATTATTTTAGGATTTTTAATCAATTATGTGCAGGAAAAAACGATAGTGGAAAAACCTGTCGTAGCCCCTGAAACCCTGAAAGTAGAGCTTGCGGACAAGGCACTTGACCCTGACAAGATGTGGCGGAACCATCATGAGGAGGTATTAAAAACCAGAACCGATGAGCTAAGTAAACGTATAGTGGCTGCTGAAGCTTCGGTAGAGGAGACAAAGAATAAGCTAATAGAGGAGAACCGCCGTCAGCTTGAGAGCGTGCAGGAGCAATTGAAGATGGCAAAGGCAGAGATGGAGGAAGCACATAGGACGCTAATAGCAGTAAAAGAACAGGAACAGGAGCGATTAAATGCCGAGCCTCCGCATAAGTCTACGGCAATTGAAATGCAAGGGTATGATAATGAAGTGGAGTATGACGCGCCAAAATCTGCAACTGACTATGTACCGGAAGGAACTTATTTTACCGGATATCTGGTTGGTGGAATCGTAGTATCGACAGCGCAGGGTGCGGCAGATGAGAATGCAACTCCGGTAAATATCCAGTTAAAAGGTCGGGGAAATTTGGCAAAGCAAAACGGGATTGATATTAGTAAATGCCGAATGATGGGAAGTGCATATGGGGATTTATCAAGCGAGCGAGCATTTATCCGCTTGGAGAAAATGGTGTGTGAAGAGGACGGCATGTATATCACCAGTGAAATAGCTGGGGATGTACACGGGCCGGACGGATTTAACGGAATTAAAGGCACGGTAGTGTCAACCGGAATAAAACATATAAAGAATGCTGCAATCGGTGGGTTAATTAGCGGATTAGCCGGGAGTGCCAAGGGACAGGAAGGGTTAAGTATTACAAGCAGCGGATTAGTGTCAACGAAGGGTAAAGGTTTTAAGGGTATGGCGACCGGGGGACTTATGAACGGCGCAAGTAATGCGGGGGAAAAGATAGCCGATTATTACTTACGGGAAGCTGAAAGAATGTCACCGGTATTAACTATTAAAGGCGGAGTACGGGTAAATCCGCAGATAATAAAAGGATTTTTTATCGGTCAGGTAAATACGCATCGCAAGATCAAGGCAAAAAGATTGACGGATAAAGGAAACAAGAGAGTAGAGCAAACCAGACAGAAACAGGTATTTAAAGCAAATGAGCAGGAGGCGGTAGGCGATGACGGTTGGAAATAAGAAATTGGTAAATCAGGTTTTGGGAAGTAATGCAGTTAGCTTCTGGATGTTGCTTATGGTTTTGTTATTACTTGGCGGGTGCAGTAGCGGTTACGGTACGTCTTTTGCGTGCGGAGATAGCAAGGGAGCGGACTGTATGCCTATGGATAAGGTAGGTAGGTTAATTGCTAGCGGCGAAATTGAGCGTTATACCAAGGAAAGGGAGGAAACCTGCCGAGGTAGCAGATGTAAAAAGGGAGAAACTGCAGAAATCGGTAAGGCGGATGAATTACCGGCGCTTGCTACCCCAGAAATTAAACTTGAAACTATAGAGGTCCAAGGATGAAGATTACGGATAGTTTAAAGGATTTAGCCAATTATTGTGGACTTGGGGTAGAGGGGGAGCGTAAATCTGATCCAATGGATGCATTTGGAGAGCATACTGCGCAGGTAACGGGGGGAGCAGTGCCGCTATCTGATTTTCTTGTTTATGATTATTTTGATGAAGAGCAAGGATTATTTTTTAACAATAACGATAGTATTGGTTTCTGGTATGAGATTAATCCGTTAGTTGGGTCTAATGAGGGCCTTGAGAAGAATCTGACGTTATTTTTCAATGACGAATTACCGGAAGATATATACCTGCAGTTTCTAATTATTGCCGGCACTGATATTAGCGATATCCTAGATACATGGGAGCAGGGGCGAAAATACAGCGGGGAAATACTAGCCCATATAACTAAATCCCGCCGGCGTTTTATTGAAAATTGCGCCAAGGATTTTGCAAGTAGCAGAGATGGAAGACTGGCAAGGAATTTTCGGACGTTTGTTGCCTGTTCAAGGTCTTTAGGAATCAGGTCGGGGAAATCGATTGATCTAATGACTTCTTTTAAAAGAAAGCTTGAGAACAAGTTAAATACGGAAAAGCTTTCTCCAAGACTGATGAAAGCAGAGGATTTAATTGTTATCGGTAGGGAGTTACTGCAACCGGATTTTGGAAGAAGTGCCGGTAAAGTCGTTTATAGTAAATATAACAATTTATCCGATCAGATTTGCAAGAAGTTTGAGGGGACGGTTATTAAGCCTGAATCCGTTATACATGAGGCTACAAATCTTCAGACGAGGATTTTTTCGCCAAGAGAGTTACCGGAGAGTTTTTCTCTGAGTGAAATGGTAGCGTTGCTTGGGTCAGGTGATAGGGTAATACCGGCAAGGTTTGTAATTAGCTATAGCCTGGCAAGTTCTTTGGGCAGCGGTGGCACTTCCCGTTTAACGACTCAAGGGATGAGATCCATTCACGCCGCCGAGCGAGATTATACACGTCACGATATCAGTGCCAGAGAAGAAGCAAGAGAGTGGAGAGAGGTACTAGATATTCATAAAAAAGGTGAGCGGTTTTTAAGCGAATCGATGCTAGTAATGATTACAAGCCCGCAGGATAATATTGACATTGCCGAGGAATCTTTAAAAAGTCTTTGGAATGCCAATGACTGGAAACTGGGGATTAATAATAATCTGCAGCTACTGAGTTTACTAAGTACAATGCCGATGAGCGGTTCTACTTACTGGAAATCACTATCATTTTTCAAATTGACCAGAAATGCCCTAAGCGGAGAGATAGTAGCTAAATTACCTTTGCAAGGAGAATGGCGTGGTGTACCACAATCAGGAGTATTACTTATGGGCAGGCGGGGTCAATTATTTAATTTTAATCCGTTTTACAGGATTGGCGGCGGCGGTAATTATAATGTAGTAGTCATAGCACCTTCTGGAAGTGGAAAGACCTTTACTTTAGAGGATCTTGTGACGAGTTGCCTTGCACAAGGGGTAGCGGTTTTTGTCATGGATATTGGAGCAAGTTACAAGAATATCTGTGAACTTTTAGGAGGAGAGATGCTACGTTTTGATCGTGGTAGCAGATTATCATTAAATCCGTTTGCCGGTTTAAGCAGTAGCGGAGCGGTATATACCAAGGCATTATCATTACTTGCGCAAGGTGTTGATCTTAAAAAAGTAGCTGAAATCACCGGTCTGCCGCAAGAAAAGATAGAAGCCTTAGCAGTCGGTAAATCAGCTGCAAGTAATTTGGAAAAAGAGAAGGAAGGAATCGAGGTTTTAGAAATCAAGGATAAAAAGATAAGCGGTAAAACCCATTTTGTAACCAAGGACAGTATGATTTATGCAAAAGCAATGGTAGCTTCAATGTGCGGTTTAAGCGGTGATGTTAGAGGCGAAGCGGTGATCGAGAGAGCAATAGCTGAAGGGATAACAGAGTATGGTACTGAACTTGATATTACAAAATTAGCTAAGGTATTTGAAGAATTAAAGGATCACCGAGGGAATCCCGTTGAAGGAGCGTCAGCTATGTCCGATAGTCTGTATCCGTATACAGAGCAGGGTATTCACGGCCGTTATTTTAAATCCGGTAAAGAGGCTAGTTTTAAAGAACTGCTAACACTTTTTGAGCTTGAAGAAATCAAGGACGATGAGCCTCTTTTAGCTGTGGTACTGCAAATAATACTAATGCAGATTACGATGCAGTTTTTATGTGGTGATCGGAGTCGTTATTTTATGTTAGTAGTTGATGAGGCTTGGCTGATTATGGATTTTGCGGCTTCGTTTCTAGAGCGATTTGCTAGGACTGTTAGAAAATACGGAGGTAGTCTGGTTGTATGTACGCAAGATTTATCGAGTTTTAGTAAAGGCTCATCACAAAGGGCAATACTTGAGTCGTCTACGTGGAAATTAATTTTACAACAAAAAGAAGAGGGTATAACTACCTTTGCTAAGGAAGAGGGATACCTGCCTTACTTGGATTTAATCCGCTCTGTTCGTAAATGCTCTGCTAACCGCTTTTCTGAGATATTAATCGATACTAATGGTGCGAAGGTGGTAGGAAGGCTTGTCACCGATCCTTATAGTACGGCTTTATATTCTACGGAAAAGGATGATTTTAGCTTTTTAATTAATCAGGAAAAAGCCGGTAAGAGCAAGCATGAGGCCATTTTACAATTATCGAAGAAATATGGAAGCGTCGCGGAAGATTTTAGGTACGTAGAAAAGGAATAATTATGATGAGTCTAAATATGAAACTCGCTTATATTGCAATCTTATTGGTCATTATCGGTTTTTTAAGCGGTTGGCTCGGTTGTTTGTTTTTTGGAAACCTAGCGGGATCGGTACGGGTGCTTTTTGTTTCTGAAGAAGCACTTGTTGCTTTAGAGGAAGAGCGTATTAAAAATCTCTCCGAAAGTCATGGGATGGAAAACTCAAGGGCAGCAGGAAGCATATTTTTCGGCAAACCGGAACTTGCTATACAAAAGATGGAGCAGATAGCAGGGAGCTTTGCAGATAAAAGGACTAAGGTTTTAATTGTAAGCAATAAAAAAGGCTACGCTCGTAATGGAGCAGGAATATCGGACATTATTCACAAAGAGCTAGTCAAAGTTTTAAGTGCAGAGAAGGAAGTTTAAGAATTATCGAATTGATAGAGGTAGAAAAGCAAGCATGAGGTGTGATGAAGAATCTGGTTATAAGTATATGTATACTAATGATTTGTTCTACGACTACGGCACTGGGTTTTGATTTCGGTAAGGTTGGAACAAGTTTTGTAGTTGAGGAAGAAGGTTTTGTAGAAATGATGCTGCGGAAATTAAAAGAGGTAAATTGGGAAGCAGAAAATGAGAAAATGAAAAACATTGCGATAAGAAGGGTGCAGAATCCTATAGCAGTAGCAGGAATCAAACCTGCTACCGAGAATAGGGAGTTTTGGCATGATCCGACTTATACTCTTAAGGAGGATGTTGTCCTGCCGTGCGGTAAGGTACTCCACAAAGCCGGAAAGAAAGTAAATCCTTTGGATTATATGGATTTAGAACGCAAGTTATTCTTTATTGATGGAAGGGAAGCGAAGCAGGTTGAGTGGTTAAAGCAGCAGTTGGTATCCGGTAGTAGTAATGAGGAGAACAAGCCGGAGAATAAGGTTGTTTTAGTTGGTGGTAGCGTATTTGATTTACAGGAAGAGCTTGGCACTGAAGTATACTTTGATCAATCAGGGGAGCTAACTACCAGATTTGGTATTAAGGGAAGCCCTGCGCTAGCCAAGCAAGATGGTAAGATGCTCCGGATTGAAGAATTTGCTTTAGATGAGAATAATAATTGAACCAAAGTTTGGATTAAACAGATTTTAAGGTAACGAAAGTTGATTTAGTAGCAGAAAGATTAACCGATAAAATAATTAGAGAGCTGGATGTACGAAATAGTTAGGATAAGTGATACGGGGTTATTATAAAATAACAGGGTAATAAAAAAGAGGTTTTATATGGATACACAGCAGGAAAAGAACGTAAAAGCAGGCAATGATTTAGAAGCGGTTATTTGCAAGGGGCTTGGTGTAAGTTTTAATACGCAGTATAACTGGAGTCTGGTACTGGCAACGATAGTGATATGGATTTTTACCGGTGGGTTATTCCTTATTCTGCTAATAATAATTTTGATATGACGATCTGCTTGCAGGAATATATCAAATTCTTTAGTTTAACGGCGTTAATTATAGGTTTTCTATTAAAGGAAGAAAAATCCCTGAAGGTCACTAAACCAATAATAATAAACATTGGAATCATCACTTATATTATTTCGTTATTGACAGTGGTTATGCTGAAAAATTTTGGCATTTTATGGTGGTTTGGATTTTTAATTTTAAAACCTCTTAGTATATTTGGGTTTCTTTTGCTTGCTAAGAAGCTTGTTCAGATTGTTAGTAGAGACTAGAAATTACTAAGCGGTATGTGTTGAATTATTAATTTAAGGACAAAAAGGAATAAGAAGTTATAGAGGGTTATGGTGATCGGAGACCGAAAGGAATCGGTCTTTAAGATGAGGCAGTCTTGGCGGATAGCGAATCATCTTAAAGACCTGGTACTACAAAAAAAGTATATAGCAATTTTAATAACGGCTATTTTTTTACCTTTTTCAAGCAATGCAAGCGTAACGTGCAAAGGTCATTTTGTCAATCCGATAACTGATATTTGCTGGAGTTGCCTGATGCCAATTTCAATTGGCGGTATGCATATCGGCAAGGGGGGAACACCAAAAAAGCGTGATACCAAAAACCCTAAAAATCCTGTTTGTATATGTAGTAAGGGAACTCCGCCCCTGCCTATTCCGGGGTTATCAATCGGTTTCTGGGAGCCCGTGCGTTTAGTTGACATAACAAGAACGCCTTATTGCATGGTGAATTTAGGCGGGATCAGTATAGGCAGTGATATGCGCAAGATCAGTAGTTACGAACGTCGTAATAGTGCTGCCGGCCGGCGGGGGCATTTTAGTTTCCACCATGTTCATTATTATGTTTATCCGCTGATTTACTGGCTCGAGCTTATAACCGATTTCGGGTGTCTTGAACAATCAACTTTTGATGTAGCGTACATGAGCGAGTTTGATATTACGTGGAACGATCCCAAAATGCAGAGTCTGCTCAATCCCGATGCTATTTTATTTGGTAATCCTATAGCTCAGGCGGCTTGTAGCCTGGATTGCGGGGCAGCAACCTTTAATTTGCCTGATGATAATATGTTCTGGTGTGCGGGTTGCTGGGGCAACATGTATCCTTTAAGCGGAGCAAATGCCGACCATATTGGAGGGGTAGGAAACAGCAGTTTGCTTACAATGCGGATTTTAAACAAATTACATAGGATTGGTCTTGCTCGGGAGACATCTACTTCTAACGGCGGGGTTAATGGCCCATTATGTAGGAAACCAATAAATTTAAAGTTGAAGAAAAGCCAATACAAACTGCAGATGGTTCATCCAAAAACAACATCTGACGGTATAGGTTGCTGGCCTCTTGGGCTATCTGACATGCTTTATCAGGCGGGCAAGGAATATCCGTATGACGGACAAGATTGGGGGTATCTATTATGGCGAAAAACGAACTGCTGTTTACTTTAAAGGTGATAATTTCGGTGCTGATATTTTTTACGACGAAACCTGTTTTTGCAAACGGTTATCCAGAAATTAGCAACCAAGATCGGGAATGGGTTATGAATCTGGCTACGAAATCACTTAACTCGGTAATGGAAGGGATAAAAGAGAAATACCTTGAGTACCAGCAGAGTATTGATGCCGCTCGCAAGCAGGATGAGACAGAGGTGTATAAGTTGCCTGATGAAAAAGCAACCTTAAGAGTATTTGTAAGTTCCAGTATGAGCGAAGAATTACTCAAGTCTTATGTAAAGGCTGCCGGAAGATATAACGCCATACTGGTTTTTAAAGGTCTCCCTAAAAGATCATGGCAGGAGCTAAGCAGAATTGTAGCAATCATGAATGATAATAACGATGAAATACAGATTCAGCTTGATGATGAAGCGTTTAATCGCTTTGGCGTTAAAAGTGTTCCGACTTTTGTCTTAAGTAAAGCAGACAGGCAATTCTGGCAGGAAGGGGTAGAGGAAGTTTTTGATCGGGTGGTTGGCAATATCGGAATTAGCGGGGCATTAAAACTAATGGCGGAAAAAGGGGATCTAGCGGAGATAGCAAGAGAAATCATGGATGGTGAACGCTAATGGTTGGAATTGTGTGGCTAGCCGTTTTCTGTGTTTTTTGTTTGTCTGTAAGTAGCAAGGTAATTGCAACTAGCTATAGAGATCCAACGAGCAATACCAATGTAAACGTCCAGACCGATCTGTTCAGGAAATCGGTAGGGGATGTTGAAGCATTTAAGAATCAGGTACGGGAAGATGAAAAGGAAACAATAGAGAAGTTAAGATCAGGTGGCGACCACGGTGTGGAATTCATCTCGGGTACTAGTAGAAAAGAAATTGATGAAAATACATCGGAGCTTAGCACCATAAGAGCTGATGAGTTAAATGATAGAGGGAGAACAAAATTATTAAAGGAAAAGCTGCTTGAAGAGATTTACGTTGATGAAAGCAATCCTCTTATGGTAGCTCACCGCAAGGATGCCGAGAGAATAGCGGAGGGTAGCAAGGATTTACTTGGTTCCCTACTTCTTTCCTTAAAGGAGCGTCTTGGAGTGGACTGCTATACCGTAAAAGGAAATAAGGACATCGAGCCGGAGCATCATATTAAGCTTAAAGAGCAACAAATTAAGGAAACTGTTTATGACCAAACTATGTGTGAAGAGCCAAGGAACAGATACAACTGTCATGATGCTTTAACTCTTCGCTGTAACAAAAAAGGTATAGCGTGGGGGCCGTGGCAAAATAGGTCAATGATTACGACTTTTGGAGCAACACCTAGGCATTGGTGGACTGTAGGACGGCATACCGATTCAACTTATCACGGAAGAAACGGTCACGGTCTTAGTTGCGGCAAATGGACGATCAACTCTGCCTATAGTCAGGAAATGGCAACATATATAGCAGGTATGATCGGTGCTAGACCTGAGCAGGTTTATGTAGGTTATCAGAACATAGTACTTGTGCCTGCTCCGAATCGCGGGTCAGTTAACGTAGATTTTAGCAATTGTCATTTAGGGTGGTTTGGTTGGTATATTGATGTAGTACCTGTTCGGGTAACCTTCCATTATCAATATAGGGACGGATACCCTATATGTGAGCAGTGGAGCGAAGATTGGAGTGAAACATGTATAATCCAATAAAAACGATAACCTCCGTTCTAATAATTGCCACTTTTAAGTTTGTGCTGGTTTTTGGAAATAGCGAAATCGTTCTCGCAAGCTCAAGATTTGCTTCGAACTATTCTTGTAGTGATACGGGTAAGGTTTACCGTAAGTGGTGCATTAAAACTAATGGCAGAAAAAGGAGATCTAGCGGAGATAGCAAGAGAAATACTGGAGGGAGTGCAATGATTGCAATTCTGAGGCTAACAGTTTTCTGTGTTTTTTGTTTGTCTGTAAGTAGCAAGGTAATTGCAACTAGCTATAGAGATCCAACGAGCAATACCAATGTAAACGTCCAGACTGATCTGTTCAGGAAATCCGTAGGAGATGTTGAAGCATTTAAGAATCAGGTACGGGAAGATGAAAAGGAAACAATAGAGAAGTTAAGATCAGGTGGCGACCACGGTGTGGAATTCATCTCGGGTACTAGTAGAAAAGAAATTGATGAAAATACATCGGAGCTTAGCACCATAAGAGCTGATGAGTTAAATGATAGAGGGAGAACAAAATTATTAAAGGAAAAGCTGCTTGAAGAGATTTACGTTGATGAAAGCAATCCTCTTATGGTAGCTCACCGCAAGGATGCCGAGAGAATAGCGGAGGGTAGCAAGGATTTACTTGGTTCTCTACTTCTTTCCTTAAAGGAGCGTCTTGGAGTGGACTGCTATACCGTAAAAGGAAATAAGGAAATCGAGCCGGAGCATCATATTAAGCTTAAAGAGCAACAAATTAAGGAAACTATTTATGACCAAACTATGTGTGAAGAGCCACGAAACAAATATAACTGCCATGATGCTCTGACTCTTCGCTGTGCTAAGAGGGGTATACGGTTTGGGCCGTGGCAAAGCCGTCAGATAGTTATCTCAGGTAGCGAGTTATTTCGCTCAGGAAAAACCGTATTCTGGGTAGATCATACTGGAAGAAGCTGTTTTGAATACAAACTCTCAGTAGGCCCACGAACCATTGGTGGTTTCTTCAGCACTCCTCGTAATATCCCGCCTAATTCCTATCATGTCTATCTTATGAGAGAGTTTCTAGTTACTAAACACCCCGGGAGCACTCTTGATAATATCGGGACAGAGATGAGTTCATGGTGGAGTGGCGGTCTGTTTTCGGTAGACGGTTGGTATTACGGTGGTAGGAGGCTCGGTCATAAAGATTATGGATGGAGAAGTTATACGGTAAATTACCAATATAGGGACGGTTATCCTGTATGTGAGCAGTGGTCAGAAGATTGGAGCGAGACATGTATACTCCAATGAAAAAGATAAGCTCCTTTCTAATAATTTTTACATGTTGGATAATCTTAATGCTTTCCGGCTTCGAGGTAGCAGTAGCAGGCAAAAGATTCATCTCAAGTCATCCTTGTAGTGATACCGCTAAGGTTTGCGTAAGCGGCGGCGGGACACGCAATATAGACGGCTTTGAAGTATATAGGGATTGCTGGCAATGGTCTTATACTAAAACCTGCAATTATCCAAGTAAGAATGACTGCGGGAGTTATAGCCATTGCTATTTTGTAGCAAACGGAAGTTGCCTTCTTACCGATAGCAGGGGATCGTGTGTTAATCAGCAAAAAGAATTCTTATGTAAACGCAAAGAGCAAATAACTCTAACCAGCCCAGAGGTTAGAACAGGGTTAAAGGAAAAAGCAGGGCCGGATCAGCTGGTTTGTACCGATATTCCATGTATTGACGGTAATTGCGTTGATAAGAGCTACACCACCAACGGCGAGATGATGGATTCGATATCAAGACTTTACGCTATTAGCAAAATGAAACCTGACAAGGATGGTAATTTTAGCCTTTTCCAAGGAAGCGGTCAGCATTGTTCAAAGAAAGCAACCAGTTATACGAATTGCTGCAGTCAGAACCCTAAAGGCTGGGGTAAAGAGCTTGGTGCAAAGTGCAGTAAGGACGAAAACCTGCTTGCGGAAAGGAGATCAAAAAATTTATGCGTTTATGTGGGGAAAGAAAAGGTCAAGACACTAGGAGCAACCACTGTTGTAAAACACCACTTTTGCTGCTGGGGCAATATGCTCGATAAGGTAGTACAGGTACAGGGTAGAAAGCAACTTGGTACGAATTTTGGTAGCGGAGGTTCACCGAATTGTCGAGGGTTAACGCTTGAAGAGATACAGAGAATAGACTGGGAACAGGTGGATTTTACGGAGTTTATTGAGGATTTTAAGCTTAAGTTTTTTGGGGGCTATAAAGCCCCAAGTTCTGCTGCTTTAGGTAAAACGGTAAAGCAGGGAGTATCGGGTATCCGCATAGGTGATACGAATCCGGATAATCAGGATAATAACATGAGTGGCTGGAATGAGAAAGTGGTATGGGAATAGGCAATATGCAGTTCTGCTGTTGCTGTTGGTGATCTTAAATCCTACAGTTTCTTTGGCTGTAAACAGTTTTTTTGAACCTGATTCCTTTTATCGTGGGTGGTTATGGTTTGAAGAAAAGGAAAAACCGGTAGAAGAACCGGAAAATAAGAAAAGGAGTGAATTTACAAAAGAAGAAATGGAGGCAATAAAAACTGAAAATGAAAAATTTGCTCATGAGCTTGAACTTCTAAGGCACGTAATGATCCGTTACCCGGATAATCTTGAATATGTACGTAAGTATAAGGAGAAAGAAAAAATCATGCTCGATAATGCTCAAGTACTTGGACATAGTTTTTTAATGGCAAATTTCCTGAATCCGGATATCGCCAATCATCTGGAAGCCCCACAAAATATTTATGGACGAAAAGCCTTAAAAGAGGATGAGGAAAAGAAGAATTCGGCAACCCTCAAAGCGATTGCTAAAAAAGTCGAGTTATTCCTGTTTTTTAAAAGCAACTGTAATCATTGCGAGTTACTTGAAAAACATCTGGCAAGGTTTGCAGATATTTATGGCTTTAAGGTGGAAGCAGTCAGTATTGACGGTACTAAAAGCAGATATTTTAAAACTTATACCAATACTGAGTTAATAGAGCGTCTGCAGCTTAAGGAAATGCCGACGGTAATTGGGGTAACCAATGATAGTAGCTTAAGGTTTGAACTGGCAAGAGGTGCGGTATCAGTTGCAGACCTTGAGGATAATAGCCTGCTTATGGCGAAATACTTGGAAACAGTGGTAGGACAAGGCAACGGAACGAAAGAAAAAAAATGATCAAGAGAATAATTACTATCTGCAGAATATATTGGCTCAAAAAGGCAATTACCTTGCTGCTTGCAATAACTTTGATATTGGAGGCGGCCTTTAATACTGCCCATGCTGATTTAAATAAGTTAATCAAGAACGTTATGCCGAAAGGTACGATGAGTAACGTAACTGTAGGTGGGATTGTGAGAGAACAGGAAGCAGGATATTTAATGGGCGGATCGGTAATAATCAAAACTCCTGCAGAACCGGGTTTGCAATTAATTCAGGCTAAAGCTCCTTCCTGTAAAATGGGCGGCCTGCCTTGCGGGGCACAGTTTGAGTTTCTAGGCGGCGCAGTCAGTATTGTTAATTCAGCTGAGCTTATGCGTCATTTAAAGGGTCTTGCCCAAAATGCCGGTACTTATGGGGCAATGATGTTGGTCAAAACCATGTGCTCACATTGTGAGGATTTGATGACGTGGCTGGATAATAAAGCTGATTGGCTTAATAGTATGGCTAAAACGGATTGTGAAGATATGGCCAAACACGCTGACGGAATGCTCGGTAAAATAACTGCCGGGTCACGTGCTACCCGTCAATCGGCTTCTTTTTTAAACGGAGACAAGAAAGATCTGGCATCTTTCTCAGAAGGTTCAAAAAAAGAAACTGAAGATCCAACCGGAGGTAATCCTGAACTTGAAAGTATGCTGGGGGATAATTACAACCTAGTGTGGAAAGCACTTGACAAGAAAGCACCGGCGAGCAGCTCAAATAATTCCTTAAAAGAAGTGTTAATGAGTATTTCAGGGACGGTTATCGGTCGAAAAGACTCAGGGGGGCGTAGATCCGTCAGTCATAAAATTTCTCTGATCAATAAGGAAATGATAGAGGAATTCATCGGTGCTAAATCTACTCCGAGTAAAGAGGTTAATTTATACCTCTGTGATGAGGCAACTGCGTGTCTTGCTCCGACAATTAAATCTTCGGTAATTAAGCCGAAAGACAGTTTAATGGGTAGGGTAGAAGATTTGCTGATCTCAATTACTCAGAAAATCAGAAATGATAAGGAAGCGTTTACGGATGAAGAAAGTACTTTAATAGCAATGTCCAGTCTTTCTCTAGTTACCAAGATTGAACTTGATCTTAGCAACTACTCCGGTAGCGACGAGGCAGTTGCGGCGCAAAGCGAATTTGTCGAAGCACTCTGTTTTGACGTAGTAACAACTTATCTTGCTAAATTACTGCAGGAAGTACAGCAGGCAGTTTCCGAACTTCAATATACGCAAATAGCCGATAGTGGGGCATTTAACAAATTTGATCAAGAGTGTAGAGAAACTCTGCGTGCATTATCACGAGCCAAGAATGAGGCGTTTAAGCGATATGACTTAATTGCCCAGACTAAAGCACGGCTTCGAGCGGAAATTAAACATTTTGAATTTAAATTTGAGGAATATTGTAGCGGTCAGAATGAGAGTTAGGAATACACTGAAAGCCGGTAACAGAAAAAATAACAGAATAACCAGTAAATACAGATAGAGAAAAATGGATTTAACAATACATATGTACGGCTACTCAGAGCTGATTTTTCATACGTTGCAGGGGATTGCAATGTTTAGGGAATCAAATTTCTATCCTACGGTAATTAACACCATGGTATTACTCGTTGGAACGTACTTAGCGATGCAGATGGCAGCTTCAAAAGCGGAAGGGCAGTGGAGGCAATATCTACTAAAATGTCTTGGGATGATAGTTTTTGTAAATAGTCTGTTACTACCGAAAACATCAATGTTCATTCGTGATCATGTGGAGAAAAGTTACTGGAAGGTAGATAACATTCCTGTAGCTTTTGCGCTACCTATTGGAGCAATTGAGAGTTTTGGTCATATTATTACCATGGGATTCGAGCAAACCTTTTCTCTGGTCGGTAGTAGAAGTAGCCTACTTTATTATCATTACGGGACTGTTTTCGGTGCTCGTCTTGCTAAAGAAGTATTAGAGGCGAAAATCCGTGATCCCGAGGTAGTCGGTAATATGCGTAACTTCATCCCACGTTGCGTTATACTACCTGCAATGATCGGCCACAAATTTACCAAGGAGGAGCTATTTGCCACCAATGACATCTGGGGGCTGGTAAGTAAAAATGCCGGAACACTGACTAGAACCGACATGACTGTTGACGGTGTACGGGTACATCCAAGTCCTACCTGCAAGGAAGCGGTAGGATATTTTGAAACAAAGTTTGCAAGTCTTGAAGGCGGAATAATTACTACCTTAAGTCAGAAATTCAGAGGAGCAGGAAAAGGAGTTGAATATAACTCAGGGCTTCGGCAATTAAATAAAAATATAAGTACGGCAATTGGTGCTCTTTATGATGGAGGCCATAAGGTTGATTCGATCCTGAAGAATAACATGATGATCAATGCGATTAACAGTTATCGCTCCGGCAAGTATGCAACGGCAAGAGCGCAGATGCATCAGGAAGCAGGCGGTCTGCTTTCCGGAGATTTGGCTGAGAAAACCTTAACGGGCAGTTTAGCAGTGATGAAAGTCATAGTTTACGGCTCTTTTATTTTCCTACTGCCTATGTTGATTCTAACAGGCGGTTTTACTAGATATAAAAGCTGGATTACGATGGCGTTTTCTCTGTCACTTTGGCCACCTTTGTATTCAATTCTGAATATGGTAATAGATTTTGCCTATGAACCGGCTAAGGTAGTTAGTTATAGTAGTTGGTCAACCGAGGTAAAGAAGTTTGACTCTATTGCCGGTCTTGCTGCCGGTCTTAGTATATCGATTCCGTTTTTAGCTTATTATATGACCAGGCTGGGCGAAGGAGGACTTACCCAGCTTGCAGGTACTATTATGGCTAGTAGCAATGCGGCCGTTAGTGCAATTGCCGGTGAGAGGTCAAGCGGCATGCGAAACTGGGACAACGATAATATCGACAATGTCAGTCGTCATAATAGTAACGGGTTTAAGACTAATCATAACCTTGAATATGTTAGCGGTGAGAATGGCTGGAATCTAGCCGACGGTTCACATTTTAAACTAACTGCCGGAGGAAAACAGATAATTACCGGCGGACACGGCCTTACTTCCTCAGGCGGGGATGTAAGCATGCGCATGGAAGAATCAAACCATGTGATGCTGAATGAAGGTGTGAACAAACAGAAATCATTAGCTAGCAGCGAGCAAGTAATGTTTACCGAATCTCAGGCAAAAACCATCAGCCATCAGGCTAGCATGCTTGAGAGTATTGCCAAGAAGACCGGCTCAACCTCAGGGTATAATATTGATACTTCTACCGAAGAGGGTAAGGCAATAAAAGAAGTGTTAAATGAAATAGGTAGATATGAACAAAGCGGTAATAACACATGGCATCAGAAAGCAGAAATGGTACTCGGTACTCATGCTAAAGCCGGTTTTGATGCGGGTATAATAGGCGGTAGCGTATCGGTAGACGGTAATGTCAGTGCTAGCAATGCTAGTGAGCAAATTAATAACAATACTTCAGGGGTTAGTAAAGAAAAGAGTACGGATCAAACTTACAATAATATCACTAGAGCGTTGAACAATGATTCGTGGACAAAAGAACACGGTGTAAGTAAGGATCAGAGCAAAGGTTTGCACGAATCATATGAGGAAACGCAGAGAGCCGAGAAGCAGCTTGCGGACAGGTATGACAAGATCGATACTTACCAGCGGGCAATTGAGCTTAATAGAAGCAGAGGCGGTGTAATTAACAAGGAGCTGTATCAGGACGTTACTGAAGCTCATGCGAAGAAATCCGGTAAATCGGTAATGGATGCAAGAAAAGACGTAGAGAATATGACACCGGAAGTTAGAAAAATATTCAGGGAATTATCCGAGCCGGGTGTAAATCAACTACTTGCTGAAGTTGAAGCCGGTAAGCGGGCTTTGAGTAGCAATAATGTCCGCCATAAACTGGATGATAAACATAAGCAATATAAAGGTAATGTTGATAGTAATGTCGGAGCAGCGGTAGAACAGGAAGCTGCAGCAAAAGGCTTTAATGCCGATTATATCAAAAAGGATGTTGAAGTAACGGGTGAGATTAACAAGAACCGGTTTGATCACTTGAATAACAAGGTTAATAACAAGTACGACAGCACCAGAGATGCTACTCAAACGTACTATGACCAAATGCAGCAAGTCATTGAGCAAAATGAAAAGGATAGGATGGGAAGGGGAGATATAGGAACTTTATGGGGTAATGTACACGGCGTTGGACGCCACAGAGAGGAAATGATCCCTTTAGCTAATGACGGCAAAAGCGAGTCTACAGCTTCGAATGACCTTGATGATATTCTACCAAGGTACAAACAGTATACGGGCGAAGAGCCAGCACCACATGATATAGATAAGGGTAGCGGTCGTGTACAATCATTTGATCCACGTTTAAAGATTACTAGACTTAAGACGAGCGAGCAACATCAGAAGCTCGTTAAAATGGATGCGGAACGAAAACTAAAAAGAAATGAAGGCCAGAAAGTTGATTAGTATCTGCTGCTATGGTAGATATTACCCGGTCTATAAGACTGGGTAGGACTACTTCTACGGTAATCATCATCAGTAAAAGAGCTCTTATACTCAGATCCCGAATAGCAGGAAGAATTAGAGGCCCGTGCATTTTGTTTTTTAAGGAACTGATAGTTAAACAATATGGAAATAGGACAGTTTTTTAATATAAAAAATAAAACAGGAATGAAAAATAATGATATTAGAAATATTGATAAAAAAATAAAGTTCACAACTGGAAGATGCGGTTTAGGGAACTTATCAGATATTGCTCCAATTAGAATAACAGTGCCGATTGTAGTGACTATAAGCAAAAAACCATTAGGTAGCTGTTTTGGAATATCAAGTTCCCTTCCTTCTATGGTCAGGAACTTCCCGTCAGTAAAGGTTATCTTGGAAAAGTACCTTACTGCTAGGGATACTCCAATTAGGGTTGTCCAAGCACAAATGAAGCCGAGAGTAGGATATGCTTTTCCAAATTTGAGAGTTATAAACCCTCCTAGAACCATTCCAATACCAAACATGAGATTCCAGAAATTAGACTTATTCATGCGTGAGTCCCAAAAGGTTTTTTGGGGCTGTTTAGTTAAATTAGGAGCTGCCATATCTACCTTAGGCTCGATAGCTTCAGCTTTCACCTGTTTAGGTTTCGTATCTATGTTAAAAGGTTTGGTAAAATCCTGCATGTCTGTTATCTCCAACTACGAGTTTAATATATCAGTTATTATTGTATCAGGAATAAGGCTTTTGTCCAAAGGAATAACAGGGACTATTCTATTTTTGTCCATATTTATTTTATGGAATACATGTGCATACGCAACAGATACGGCTTCTTCTAACACTCCGCCTTCTAAGGGTTATTGGCTTAAAAAATATATCGGTGCTGTAGAGCAAAAGAATCGGATACCTAAGGGCTTACTGAGTGCGATTGCGGGTGTTGAATCAGATTTTAACCCATATGCAGTCAATATTGCAGGTAAAACAGTAATAGCTAGTAACCAAGAGGAAGCCGCAAAAACAATCAGGCATGCCATAAATTCTGGGATTACCAATATTGACGTAGGAATTGCACAAATTAATTACCGCTGGCACAAGGATAATTTCAAGAATATAGAGGAAATGATTAATCCGGTTACTAACATTGAATACGCAGCTAAATTGCTGTCGTCATTATTTAAACAGCATGGAACGTGGCATAAGGCACTGCGCTATTACCATTCGGCTACTCCATACCATCATCGCAAATATTCAAGAAAGGTAGTTATAGCTTGGCTTGGTAACAGTTATTTAATTAAATAAAAGGTAGTAAAATGTTTAAAATAAAACAAAATCCTATATTTAAAACCGATATACGGAGTAAGTTCAGAAACAGCTTTAAATCTAAAGGAACAATATCGGTAATTTTAGTAATGTTAATTTTTGGACTTGCTATACTTCGAAATTTCAAGGGAATTGATTACGAACTTAAAGTTATAACAAGAAAAGAATGGTTAAATAAGTTTTATCAGGACGGTGGTCTGGGTAATTTCATAAAAATTGACCGGACAGGGGTTCAATCGTCAACTACAGATATTGCTATAAATCTTATTGTATTCTACTGCTTATTGAACCGAAGACCTAATAAAGATGATTTAGATAATACCGATATTTCTTCTGAAAAGATAACGTCAAATAAGATGAATTATTTTTATTAACTTGTGCCGACCATGAATCCCAAAACTTCCTATGTAGATTTAACAAAGCTAATAGTTTTTACTAACAAATTAAAAGGATAAGCTTATGTCAAAAAGAAAATACCATAATTTATTTAAAATCGTAGCAGTATCATTTTTATTCGGTGTTGTCGTAGGATATACCGGCAACAATGAAGATATACTGAAGTTTTTTGATCACAAGGGAACACTTCCGGTTAAAAGAGAATTAGACCCTATATTAATCGGTGCAGACGAAGTGAGTACATGTTTTACTCCTCCTGCGGGATGTGGCACAGTTATAGCTACCCAGATATCCAAGGCACAGGATTCTATATATGTTCAAGCCTACGGTTTTACTTCGGGAGAAATAGCAAAAGCACTTATTAACGCTCATACTCGGGGGGTAAAAGTTAGAGTATTACTCGATAAAAGCAATATCGGCGCAAAACATTCAAAGATGAGGAATTTAAGGGAAGCCGGTATTGAGGTAGATATAGACAGCGTTTCAGGTATTGCTCACAATAAAATTATCATTATTGATAAACATAAAGTAATTACCGGTAGTTTTAACTTTACTACCTCTGCAGATATCAGAAATACCGAAAATGTTATTATTGTAAATAATAGTGAAATAGCAAAAAAGTATATACAAAACTGGTTTGTAAGAAAGGAACAGTTTGAAATAAATAGATTAAAAAGAGCAAGCTAATGTTAAATAACTTCATTGGCGGTGGGCAAGTATTTCTACATAAAGTCAGGATGTTCTGGCAAGTATTGGCCCGCACCATACATATTGCTTTTTTACTCGGAGTACTGCTTGCGGCCTATATAAATAAGAGGGAACTTATGGAATTAGACTGGCAAGGTTTTTTTTCTTATCGTAAAGCTGTGCTTGCTGATAGTTTTGACGGAATAATCAATGGAGTACGTGCAGGTATCGGTAATACTCCAAACCATATTACTTTTGTTGACGCTAAAACTGGATCAGGGATTTTAGCTACAAACGCAGATCCTAGAAAAATCATACGATCATCGATTTTCAAAACCGCTAATACTAACGGTATGAATCTAATACTTAAAGTACTTATCTGGGGAGTTGTAATTACAAAACTTGTTTTTATTCTGATTTTCTTTCTGTGGAGTAAATTCGGCAAAGATTTAAAAGCAGAGAAAACAAAAGACGGAGCAAATAAGGTACTGACCGCCAAGGAAGTTGCAAGAATCCTCCGTAAGGATAATATCGCAAGCGATCTTAAAATTGGTGATATGCCTCTAGTTAAGGATATGGAAACAATGAATTTCTTGGTTTCAGGTTCAATAGGGTCAGGTAAAACCAATTTAATGCACAATCTTCTCCCACAGGTGAACTTAAGGAAAGAGGCGGCAGTAATAATTGACAATACCGGTGAGATGATCGCAAAATATTATAATCCGGATCGTGGAGACATTATCTTTAATCCTTTTGACGGGCGAAGCAAAAATTGGGATTTCTGGTATGATTTACATAAATCGAAAGACCTTGAAAAATTTGCGGAGATTCTAATTGGTTTCAATAGCCGAAAAACAATAGAGCAGGTAGTGATTTTTGGGAACAAAGTGCACAGAGTATTTTTGTGGCAGTGACCGAGACCTTGCAGAAACAAAAACGTTTTTCAGTTAATGACTTATATGCGAAGCTAACAAAAAGCGATACTAAAGAAATGTATTATCTGTTACAGGGAACGGATGCGGCAAAATATTTTACTAAAGATAATGCAAAAACAGCAGCTTCAATAGTATCGGTTTTAATGGCCAATATAAAATCGTTAAAGTTCCTCAAGGACGGTAATAAAAGTAATTCATTTGCCATTGAGCATTACCTTAATAATATCAACGAAGGGGATAAAAACTGGCTATTTCTTTCTACCGATCCATCAGCAAGAGAACTTACGTTACCTTTGAATGCTGCCTTGCTTGAAATACTGATCTCAAGGATGAGAAGAACAAGGACAACACCTGAAAATAGAATATGGATTGTAATAGATGAATTACCTAGCCTTGGCAAGTTACCGGGTTTATCGCAGCTTATGCAGGAAGGGAGGAAATACGGTAGCTGCGTACTTGCCGGTATTCAGTCCACCAGTCAGTTATATCATCATTACGGCGATGCCGATGCCTCTAGTCTCATTGGTTTATTTAAAACCAAGTTCGCTTTTAGTAGCGATGACCCAAGGATGGGAGAGCTATATAGCAAACTTTGTGGAACTAAAATCACTATTAGCCAGCAGAAAAATACCAGTTTTGGTGCTAATGAATTCAGAGACGGAATTAGTTATAATGAGAAACAGGATAAATTACCTCTGGTATCTTATGAAGAATTTAGTAAATTGAGCGTCGGTGAGTGCTACGCAATCCTACCTGAGAAGTCTGTACGGGTAGCAAAAATACAAACCCCGAAAGCTGAAGTTCCGAATAAAAATGCCTGGTTTATGGAAACTGCTTGCGAAG
>Ga0209229_10000152_pt1 | contig 26096 bp, 37 predicted proteins | sample SanBayMetagenome_FD_187466 | JGI IMG/M metagenome (GOLD analysis project Ga0209229, IMG submission 187466) | Freshwater and sediment microbial communities from dead zone in Sandusky Bay, Ohio, USA (SPAdes) (version 2) | ecosystem: Environmental > Aquatic > Freshwater > Lentic > Sediment... | reverse complement strand
CGCGGTCAGTTGCTAACAACTTCTCGCGCGATTCAATGACCTCACCGGTTGCCGGGTGCCGATATGCGTCGATGGTGTCCTGAATGACGTAAGGCGCCTCGCCGAACTTTGGAAACTTTGGCGGAGGCGGTCCCTCGTGAAACTTCCCGTCGTCGCCTCTGTGGTAGAGTCCCGAGCCACCCTTGCCGAACATGGGAGGCCAGGAGCTCTCCTTCTCGTCGCCGTAGTTGAAAACGCGGGTTTGTATCTTCTGGCTCATAGTATTTCACTCAAGAATATAAAAAACGCTTCCTCTTCAACGCGCTGCTTCTGTCGCCGAATCATGAGCTGCTCGAGCTCCTTTTTGCTGCGCTTCTTCTTCTGTTTTGTTTTAGCAACGGGCGGCGATAGGCTCGGGTTCATCGAAACGGCGCCCGGATACCCGATAAACGTTCTTTTGATAAGGCCGGGAAGAGGGAACGTGCTTTCGTTCGTATAGAGGGCGCACGTGATGGTCTGGAAGCCCCCCGGCTGGTACACCGCCGGCAAATACAGGTCGTTGGTATTGGTGAACAGGGTCGCGGTTATTGTGACGGGGCCAGTCGATACCGAAGGCTGGTAACCGACGCTTATATTTGACAAAAACGCCGCTTGGATTGTGACCGGGCCGACGGTTATCGACGGCGAATAAAGCGTGTTTGCGTTAGTAAATAGATCCGCGGTGATGGTGAGAGTTTGCGACGATGCCGCGACCGGCAAGCTTCCGATCTCAGTTTGCGCCCCGTCGTAAAACCTTCGCGTAGACATGCTACGCCTCGCCGATAAGCAAACTGATAGCGCCCGACGATGAAGTAGCGTCGCCTACAAATAAAAGACTAATGTGTGCGTCATCCTTAATTTCAGGAATCCCACCCGCCAATCCGCCCGTAATAATGTCACCAACGAATAGTGACTGAGTATCGTAGACGCAAATAACACCAAGTATTTTGAAGAGCGTAACTCCAAAGTTGCCTATTGTTCCCGTGGTTGCCGTTAGAGTCACACTTTCAACCGACCGCACCCCTGCGTCTCCTGCTGCCAGCGGCAAAATCACCATTCTAGTACCAGCGTTTACGGTGCTCGCCCCTATAGCTTGAGCGACAGTGGTTTTCCCTGGAGTACCTGCTTGGTTTGTATAACTAGCTGTGACGGTTGTACCCGTTGCTCCAATCGCGGTATAGATTGTTAGGGCAGCGATCACGCCCACGCCATCGGTGTAACGAGTTAAAGCCGCCGTTGGTAGGTTTGTGGTTTGTGCCGTGATTGCCGTACCGTCCAACCCGCCCTGGTGTGATAGTCTGTCAATTATAAAGTAAGTTCCCCGTGCTCCAGCTGAGTTTAATCTCGCTCCAATTAAATATGGCGATTCAGGGCTATAGTTTGGCAGGTAGTAGTTGAGGGCGGTCGTATTGGATTTACTGAGCGCTACCGCAGTCGTTGGAATAGCAGGGACAACGCCTGTGGTTACATCAAGAGCTCCGCGGTAGAGATCATGCAATCGCGTGTTGGTTGCAGTGCTGGTTGTAACTTGAGCAAGTATCGCGTTCTGCTCTTGCAGGGACGTATAGAACGCATCGTAGTCTGCAAACGCCATACTACGCCTCTACAAAACTAAACCCGCAGCTGAACTCTCCAACCGTTGCCGCATTTTGCAAGAACAACATGCTGATGCAAGCATTAGTGTCAATCTTTGGAAGCCCTGGGAGTCCTGTTGTAAAATCTCTCCACCCTGGCAGCCCTGCTGCGCCAAGAGGGATATAAGCAAGAGGGCGTGCTATGGTGATGCCAAAATCGCCTGCCGTTCCTGTCGTTGCTGTGAGCTTTACTTTTTCGATTGCTCGGATTCCCTTATCTCCAGCGGCAAGGGGAATGATCTGTGCTCTTTGAGATTCTCGAAACCCCGTTGCTCCGATGTTTATTGTCGAGGTTCTGCTGCCAGTTCCAGCGCTGTTAGTATAGGTCATTGTCAGCGTTGTACTCGTTGTCCCAATGGTACTATAGATTTCATAAAAAGCGATATTACCTACCCCGCCGGTGTTTCGCGTCAATGTCACTGATGGGGATGAGCCTTGAACAGTTTGATCTAATGCTGATCCGCCACTCAACCCACTGATATGCAGAAGCCTATCGTAGACCATCAAGACGCCAGGAACCAAGCAGGTCGCAAAAACCTGAGTTAGCCATTTCTCTCTCGAACCGCCTGGGTTTGTAATGGGCAACGCTCCACTTGTGCTGTTAGTTGGAACCGCCACCGCGCCTGGAGCAGATCCGTTTCCGTACGTCCCATCGTACTGCCACAAGGATGTGTACCGCCCTATGGTTGGAGTTGTGGCCACAACGCCGTTTACGCGCCCCGCCTTGAAAGCAAAGATGTTTTCAGGGGTTCCGCTATTGCCTCCCGATAATCGGTTGATCAAGTCTGATAGGTCAGTGATTGCCGCCATTAGTTGCCACTCCAGTTTACGCCGCGAGAAATAGCATCGGCTTTTACTTCGCCAATGAAGGTGACAAGGTTATCGTAGTTTGCTCCCGACGACATCTCAGGGGTTCCTGTGTTTGAAAGAAATGAAACACAAATAGTAGATCCCTCTGCCGACATCTCCGCGACCCAATCCCCCGTGGAAGAAACATATTTAACAGTGCCATTAACGATCTCGATGATCATAGTGCAAAGATTCCGCTGGCATTGAAGTTGATGACTATATCTCCGCCGTTTGGTGTAACCGGAAGGCCGGTCGCCGCGGTATCACAGAAATAAATCAACGGGCTCGTAGCTGCCGAGCCGGTGTCCTTGTAAATGATGAACGCCTCGGCTGTGGTGCCAGTAACGGCCGTGAACGTTGGATCGGCTGCGTCAAATACGTTGTTGGTCACCGTTTTAGATGCAAGCGTTACGGGAGTCCCAACCGCTGCCGAAGATGCCGAAGACCAATACTCGTCAGACTGCGAAAACGTATAGGTTCCGGTGTCAATTAACGCGACCTTGATCGTATCGTCGAGGAGGTCGATAGAGTCGCCCTGACTGGTGCCCAACGTGCCGGGCGCCATCCATTTATATTTTGCCTTGTTGTATATCGCATTCGCCATCGTTTACATGCCTCCCACGGGCTCATATCCAACTATGTCGCCGTTTTCGTCTCGGATAACCTGGTATCCCTCGCCGCCCTCTATCTCATAGCCGGCAACGTTTCCGAGCGCGTCTCGACTCACCTTGATTTTCTTTTTGCTCTTAGGAGGAGGAGGCGCCGCCGCGGCCCGTGCTTGCGCCATCGCTAGGTATGCCGCCTGCTGCCCCTCGGCCTGCTTGTTTGTCACCTCTACGGCCTTCAAGAGCTTGTTAAGCTCGTATTCCTGCTGTAGTCGTGCCTCGGTCGCCCACCGCTCCTGAAGCTCCATTTGAGTGCGCGCATCTTCCATTTGTACGCGGTACTCCTCGAGCCGCTGTGCCGCCGTCTTGAGCTCCGTGTCTATCATGGCAAGCCGCTCGGTGGCTGCTGCCTCGTACGCCGCACGGTTGCGGTCGTCGTTAAGCTTGGCAACCTCTATCTCGAGCTCCTGCGACCGCTGCGCAAGCTCGGTTTGCGCGACCGTTATCTCGTTCCTTACCTGCTCAAACTCAAGCTGCCGTTTGGCGAGGTTGTCGCTTGTTTGTGCTTCAAGCCGCATCTGCTCGAGCTGAGACTTGATGCTGCTTACCTGCTGCTCGAGCTGTCCCCGTGCGGTTTCGATGCGCTCTGACGACAGGATCTGGTATTCCTTGAGTTTTAGCTCGGATTCCTTCACCTGCTTCTCGAACTCAAACCGCATCATATCAGGATTTGGCGCCGGCTCTTGATCGGCTGCGGCCTGCATCTGCTGAATCACTTGATCAATGGCCTGGGTGATCTCTTGCTGGAACATCTTGCCTTGGCGGAAGCCCTGCACCATGAACTTTAAGGCGTGAAGCTCTATCGCTACCAGGGCAGGGGAGGAGGTCGCTATACCGGCCACCTTCTCGATTGCGCCGGTAAGGGTGTTAACCAACTCAACCCTCATCTGCTTGTCGTATTGCTCATTGAGGGCAATCGTAGAGTCTGTCTCAAGCTCTATGCGGAACCTCTTGCGGTCATCCTGTAAGAGGGCAAGCGCTGATTTGAAATTCTGCTGATGTACCTGGGGTGCCGTGCCGGGCAGCATGTAACGCTCGAGGGATTCGTCCTTGAAGTTTTTGAGCGCCATCTCGCATAGGAGCTCGTAGCAATTGCGCACAAACTCCTGCATCTTGCGCTGCGGCTCGGCGTGCTGGTTGAGTGCGTATTTTTCCAGCATCTGCCGTTCGCCAAACGTGCGCTGCGTGCCGTCTGAGATAAGCCCCTGGAGGAGGTCGGATACACCCGTCAAACGATAGAGGGTGTTAAGCCGCTGCTCGAGCGCCTGGTACACCTGCGCCAGGGCACCGACCATCTTCTCAACCGGGATATACTGCACCACGGCGTCGAGGCTGCCGCCGTTGGATACAAGCGATTGCGCCAGGTTTGGTACACCGAAGGCATCGCCCTCGGTTGCCTCGGCTAACGCCTCTTGCAAGCCTTCCACGTTGTTGTCAAACAGGACGCGGGCGCGGATGGCCTTGGTGAGCGCCATCATCCGGCTGAATATTGTGTGGATATCCTCGATGAGCTCTACAAGCTGGTAAAACTCGGGAACGGGCCAGAACTCGTCGGTTGCCTGGTTTGATAGAATCGGGTCGGGAACGGGGAAGAAGTGCTCGAGGTCATACAACCCGTTTGCCTGTTCGCCTTCGTCGAACTCCTCCGGCATCTGCATCGCCTTAGGCGTGATGAACTCATTCCCTAGCTCGGGAACCCATAAAACCTTGCGTTCGTACTTATCCCAATACTCAAACACCTTTATCGTTTGGCGCTTGGGGCTTGCCTCATCGACGCCTTCTTTTGGGTCGTCTGACTTGGCGATACTTGCGTACGCCTTTGCCCCGAACACGGCCTTAAACTGAGGCACTGAATAGTGGAGCTCAAACGCCATCCGTTCGCAGCGGTTAAAGCGTTTGATATCGGGGTCAATATAAACCTCCTTGTAGAGGGCTTGGTCGAGGCATACGCGCTCGTTCTCTACGTCAATGACCTCATCGGTTTCGAGGTAATACCCCTCATCATCCTGCCCGATGTCGTCACTCTGTACGATATTGCCCGCGCCATCGACAAACACAACGTCGCCGGTCATCTCATCCTGCTGCGGGAAGATGCGCTCCTTAACCTTTTCTTTCACCTCATCGCGCTCATAGTAGGCGCGAAGAATGCCGAAGTTTGTCACTAGAAAATCGTCGCGGGCGGTGCTCAATACATCGAAGAAGGGAAACGACTTTGCAAGGTTGACGGCTAACCGCTCCTTAAAGAACGCTGCCGAGGCGCCCACGTTGTCGGTGCCGTCCTGGGTTGAGTCCTTGCATATAGGGATTCCGACGCGCGAAAGGAGGAGCGGTTGGCGTATCTTGAAGATGCCGTACCATGCCGGGTATTTGGCTCGGCGCTTGGCGCTGTTTGGACTAATGGATAACAAACGGTTGTTGCGTTGGCGCTTTTTGATTTCAGACCAGGAACGCTCCGCCCACGTGAGCCAACTTTCCCGCGCCTTCTTGGCGTCCTCGATAAACGCCTTAACTTCTTCAACCGATATTGCCATAGCCCATGCGCGCCGCGATCTTCTTAATCGTTGGTTTCGAGGCCAGCGCACGTTGTATGCGTGCCTCGGTGGGGAGTTTTTTGTCTTTGATTATTGTGTGAGCCATACAACCGAGCCTGATAGCGTCGCAGGCGTGGGTTGCTTCCCCGTGTTCGGCGGCATCCTCCTTCTTGGTTTCGGATGGATGCCTAGGGAGGGCTGGAATGTAGTCCCTAGCATACTTGCAATCGGCGGTTACATACAATAGGGGATATCGCAAGGGGTCGTTGCTATCGATCTGGATGCCTATCAACCGGCTCCTCATCTGCGACCACCCGGGCACGCGCGACGTATCGCCGAGCGTGAGGATTACCCCGTGCTTGCGGAATACATCGGCAATCGTTTCGCCGCCTCGGTCCTGGAAGGGCAGGGAGTCAGTGAGCGTTGGGATACTTTCATGCCCTAACTCACTGCGCGCGATGATGCCGGCGGCGATGTCCTCGTTGCGCGCCCGGCTGCCCTTTGCCGGGTCGCTAGGGTCGCACCCGTACCATTCCCGGTACACGACGAGCGCACCTCGAGGTAACCACCGGGATTTACCTTCCCGGCAGGTGAACGGCTCACCGTCGGCTACCGCCATCCAATAGACGGCAAACGGATCGGCTGTTCCCCAGTCAAACGTGCGGAACCTCGTCCAATGAGACGGCGCGCGGAAATCGTACTTTATAACGTGGCGGTCCTCATCCCACTCCGGGAAGAACTCACCCGTGATGGCGTTCCAGTCGCCTAAGTCGAGAGCTCGAGCCAGCTGCTCGTCGCCTATACCGTCGAGGCGCCCTTTGTGGGCTTCTTCGTCCACTGAGTAGTTGTCGGTATACCTCGAAAGAAGGTACTGCCGTTTGAAGCCGTCCACCGGCACAATCTGCTCGTCCCTGCATAGCTCAACAAAGTTACGCTTGAAGAACGATACCGACTGCCCGATAGGGTTTGCCGTGTACACGATGCGCGGAAACTTGCCGCGCCACTCCTCCGGCAATAGCTTCTTCATGTCGTTTGGCATCCGCACCCATGCCCGAAAGAACCGGATCAGGCGCTCACTTATCTGGGTTGCCTCGTCGATGACCAGTACGTGCTTTTCGATACCCTGTGCCGATGAGAACTGCCGCTCGTCCTGGCAGTGCTGGAAGGCGATGCGGCTACCGTTGCAAAAGGTTATCTCACTATCGGTTATCTTGGCGGCCTTACCCTCGAGGAGGGGCGTCAGGAGCGCGCGAAAGCCGGTCGGTCCCTCTACATGGTTGTCGAGGATATCTTGGTATTTTTTGCGGATGAGAACGCATTGAAGGTTTGCGATAGCCATGCACCACGCGATAAGGGCTACCCGTACGAAATGCGACTTTCCACCTTCTGTTGCGCCACCGAATAAAAGCTCTGTCGCCTCAGTTAGGAACGCTTGCTCCTGCCGAGGCCACAAACTGAGCTCTAATTCGACGTTCACTTAGGTGGTTCTTTCCTCGTAACGTTGACGGTGATCGATTCTATCTTCCCGGAGTGCTCGATCTCCTGCTTGTCGCCCCACTTCTTTGGAAGCAACCGCGCCGCAACCCACTTGCGGGCGTCTATCTGCAGGCGTGCAAGGTTTGCATCCTCTGCGTGGTCTGCAATCTCCACGATCTGCTCGGCGTAGTAATCTGCCTGCCGGGCTCGCGCGCGCGCGTATTGCTCGGCTAGGTCGGGTTTAGCCCCGCACCAGTCAAGGAACGTATCAAGGTTTGGCAGGTGAGGGTCGGAACATATCCGCCTAAGGGATTCGCCCTTAGATAACCGGGTAAGGATCTCTGCGCGCACCTCGGGGTTGTCTTTTGTTGGCGGCCGCGGGGGAGGGGGTCGTTTAGGTTGTGCCATAATTCTAAGGTAAGGGCAGTCCACGCCTTTTACAACGTCACTTATTGCCGAACTCATCCTCGAGCAACTTGCCGACGGCTTCCCAACGCGCTCCTAAAAGCCGCTTGAGCCCGCACAGCACGTCTAAACGCATCGAGCGTGCCTTGCCCTTGTCATACTGATCTATGCCCTGCGTGGTGATTTCAACGCCTAGGGATCTCAACTGCTTGGCGACGCCGTAATTGGTCAGCCCGCGTTCCTTTTTGACCTGATCGAGAAGCTTCATGCTCATAAGCATACATTGTACATCTTTTCATGCACGTTACAACTTTTGTTGCATATCTTCTCTTGATCTGCTCATCTCACTCAAGTATTGTTTGTTGTACAACGATAGTTATTACGGTTTTAATGTGTACCTAAAGGAGGAAGCACAAATGAGAAAGATAATGACGGTTTTGTTGGCTGTATCTGCGGCGTTTGCCACCGGATGCAGCGGCTTGGAAATAGGCGGTAAGGCGTGGGTGATGAAGGTTGATGAGTCGTACCAGTCGCAGAAAACCCTCAAGACGCCACCCCTCAAATGCCTGTTCGTTAACTGCAAGCCTGAAGCCGAGGAGGTACTGGGATCATGAGTTTAGTAAACGATATCAAACAGGATCTTTTCACCTTCAAAGGGATCGCCGTCACGCTCATCACGGACATGATCGTGTTGGGCGTCCTGGGGTCGTGGATGTTTTTTAACGTTCACGTCATGGGGAACGATGTTGAGCTCTCGGTGCCGTCGTCGCGCGACGTGCAGGAGCTCACCTCACGTAGGAAATAACCAAAGTCGAGGGGGTCCGCAATTTTTGGACCCCCTCGACAGAACCGCCAATGAGTGCCTACCCCAAACAGGGTAGGGCGCTGATCGGCGATGTTGCCGAGATGGTCAGGGAGGACCGAATGCCAACCAAAACAAAACCACCTTTCACTCTACCCGCGCGGGATAAGGCCGACGCTGCCGACCTTGTGCGGCACCTGCTTGCGCTGCGTGCCGAGATCGAGCGCGTCATAGCGATGGAACACCCCGAACTATCCGACGACGCGCGTGAGCACCTTGTACAAGCTGCAACCGCAATCGTCGCCGGGTGGTATAATAGCGGCAGGGAGTAGGGGAGATGGTCGAGGTTCGTACGCTAGAGGAGGACCAGGGGCGCCGCTGTTCGTGCTGCGGCCGTGACCTGTATCGGCAGTCTAAAACGTGGTGGATCGCCCGGCACGGTGAGTATTGCTCAAGGGAGTGCGCGTCGGTTGGCGCTGCTGAGCTGGAAGCGCTTTTAAGGAAATTAGACAAGGAGGAGGGGAGATATGAGTAAGGATTTGGCAACGATTACCGAGGGTCCGGCGTCGATTGAGAGCTACGCAAACAACCTGCAACAAAAGCTCAGTATGGCCGTTGTGCTGCTGAAATCGGGAATGCTCCCGACCCACTACCGAAGCCCCGAAAGCGTGCTCACGGCTATCCTGTACGGTAGAGAGCTCGGATTTAGTCCCATACGGGCGCTCAACTCGATCACCGTGATTAACGGCAAACCAACCCTCGAGGCGCAAGCGTTGAAGGGGCTTGCCATCGCTCACGGCGGCAAGATTAAAACGGTTGAATGGACCGAGCGGATCTGCACGCTCGAGTGCACCCGCGGCGATTGGACCGACTCGGCTTCGTACACCTGGGAGGATGCGCAAAGGGCAGGGCTCACGAACAAGGACAACTGGAAGCGGATGCCGAAGGCGATGTTGTACGCCCGCGCGGTTTCCATCCTCGTGCGTAACATGTTCGCCGACGTTCTGGGCGGCCTCTACAGCCGGGAGGAGATGGACGAGGCGCCCGTTGTTGAGCGCCCGAAGCTTGCCAAGATCATGCCCATGCCCGACGGCGACGACATCCCCGAGCATTTTCACCGCGACCCGGCAAAGGTGCTGCAGGATGCCATCGACGGTGAGGACATTGAAGCCCTCGCGCGGTGGGTCATCACAACCCGTTGCAGCTTGCAAGGGCAGTCAGTGCGCGACGCGTACCAAGCCGACGCAATCAAACTGCGTGCCAACGTCAGCAAGCTCACCGAGCTGGACCGGCGGGCAGTAGAAGCGTTCTTTGGTGCCGTGGAAGGTGACGTGACTATCGACCTCGACACCGGAGAAATATCAACAGAATAGAGTGCGGGCGGCGGTTCTGGGGAGGGTCGCCGCCCAACAACAAGGATGTTATGAACACCCGCCCCGACCTGCGCCTCATTCAGAGGACTACCGACCTAGGAAACAAAAATCCCATACCGTCGAATAATACCCGTTTCAACGATAAGCGTGAGGCGTGGGGAATGTTTGACGACCTAGATCAATGGTTCGCTCTAAAATCAAAAAACACAGCCCGACAATACCGAAAAACCCTCGAGGAATTTTGCACCGTGTTTGCAATCGAGCAAACGGAAGAGGGCGCTGAGCAACTGAAGGGCGTGGGCCATACCGAGGTGACGCGCTTTACCAACTACCTGCGCACGCAACCGGCACAGCCGGGCAGGAGCTCGCTTATCTCCGACCGGGTGAGCCTGGCAACCGTCAAACACAAGCTCACGGTGCTGTGTAGCATCTGGGACGAGCTCATAAACCTTGGCGCTGTGCAAACAAACCCGTGGCGCAAACCTAAACGCGACATGATGCGCGTCAAAGGCAACGATAGGCGGCCGCATGAGCTCATCCCGTTCGAGGCGGTTCGAGAATTGTTTCAGCTTAACTTCTACGGACCCGACGGTGCTCGAGACAAGGCGCTCCTCGCTGCCCTGTTTGGCGGTGCGCTTCGGTTAAACGAGGCCATAGCGTTGCGCCTGTGCGACGTCAAAGAGGGGCAGGAAGGCGCTCTCATTCTCACCCTACGGAACACCAAGCGCCAGCGTGCCGAGGATCAGGCCGTAGGCGCCTGGGCGGCCGTCCATATCCGGGCATACCTCGAGATGCGCAAGCGCGACGGGGCGCAGGACATCGATCCCCTGTTTACCAAGTACAAAGCCAACAAGCCCATTAACGAACTTTTGCTCGACCGCACCGTGCGCCGAGCGTTTACCATGTACATGCGCCGCGTTGGTTTGACCGGGAATTTTAGCCCGCATTGCGCCAGGGCAACCGCTATCACCAAGCTCCTGCAGGACGGTGTACCGCACCGGGAGGTTATCAAGTTTAGCCGCCACTCGAGCATTGCTATGCTTGAGCATTACGACAAACTGCGCCGCGCCCAATCGGATAACGTTGCGCAACTGCTAACCTTTTAAAATAGATCAAATTCCTACTTTTCAGGTGAGGGGAAATCCCTTACAACACCTTTCAGCATGATGTGTGTCACGGTCTGATACACGTTGGACCCGCTCCCGCACTTTTATTTATCGGACAATAATTGACCGATAAGTAACGTTGTAGGATCGAATTTGTCCGATAATTTTAGACCGTGGCGAGTATAGTCTCGCCTCAATAAAAAAACCCGCTGGTCTAAGGCGGGTTTAGTGGGCGGGACCGATTGATTGAGGCAATCGATGACCGCCCACAGCGATAATACACAACCTAAGCGTCGGAAAGAAGCCGCCGGTTTCATACACGACGCAAACGCCCGAAACGATCAAAAGGTACTTCGCCTTCGCGCTGCCGGTGGCTGGGCTTATTACGGCCTTTACTTCGCTTGCCTCGAGGTGATGCGCGATGACTCGGATTTCAGCATCCACCCCGACGCCCTGCCTGCCGTTGCACTCTCGTTGGGAGAACGCGCACCCGACTTCGAAACTTTCATAAACCTTGCCGTTAGTGTTGGTCTGTTTGAGCGTGACAACACGGGCGCCATTCGCTCCCGATCCCTGCTCGAGCGCATGGAGCGTTATCAACGCGCCATCGAACAACGCAAAGAAGCCGGCAGGTTATCCGCTGAAAAACGCGCTCAACGAGCGTTGAACGACCGTTCAACGGTCGTTAACGATTCGTTCAACGGCCCCAATAAGAATAAGAACCAGAATAAGAATAAGAACCAGAATAGTAATTCTAAGGATCGGAAACGCGCGCGCGCGGAGAAGTACCGCTCGTTTGCCGAAACTGATTTTGATTTCCCTCCTCGGTGGGGCGCACAAGCCCGCGCCGCTCTCGCTCGGTGGGTCGAGTACAAGGCGCGATCTGGTCATCCCTGCGTCATCGACTCATACGCCCTTCAGATGCGCCAATTTGAAACGGACCCCCGGAGATACGCGGCGCTGGTAGATCGCGCGATAGCGAAGGGGTGGAGGGGCTTAAACGAGGAATTAGCGATTGGTCAGGAGTCCCAATCGGACAAGCAAATAAAAACTCACTTGGATTTGATTGCAAAACTGGAAGCGGAGGAGCGCGATGCGAACTAGCGAAATGGGCAAGATTCTCACAACGGCTTTTCTTGGGTGGCCGCACTTCGTCGTCACTGAGCCGATGATCCGTTTGTGGTGTGACTCGTTCCCCTCGATCACCCCGACCGAGATGTGGGACGTGATGCGCGCAGCGCTTAAGAGCCACACCGGTAATTTCCCGCCCACCATCGGGCAAGTGTACGCAACGCTCGACCGCATGAAGGGCGCCGACGAGCTCACGGACGGGGAAGCCTGGGGCGTTGTCACCGAGGCCGTACGGCGGTTTGGTCGGTACTCCCCAGGGCAGGCGCGGGAATACCTCCGCTCAAAAGGCGGTGAGCGCCTCGTTGCTGCGGTGCGGTCCCTCGGGTGGCCTGATATCTGCGCGTGGCGCGGGGAGGATGAGGCGGCGAACCGGGCGCACTTTTGGCGGGTGTACAGCGGGCTTCGCGCACGTGACGAGATCCGCTTGAGGATGGCGCCGGCGATTGCCGCAAAGGTCATGCCTGTGCTCGAGGAGGTGGCGAAATGAAACCCACTGGCAGAGTTGAGATCGTTATGGGGCGCAAGCTCTATGAGCTCGAGGACAACTTTTACCGCGACGACACGGGGCGCCTCTACGATTACCGATACGGGCGGCTGTACTGCGAACGACGGCCCGGCGTTTGGTACTTGATTCAACCCCCGCCTGTGGTGCCGGTGGCTCCTGATTACGGTCCTTACGACGACAAGGAGGGGTTTTAAATGCTGAAGATTGAAAACGCCCGAGAGCACCTGATCAACCACGGGGCGCACCCGAAGCGGGTCGATGCCTTCATTAAAAGCTTCACCGCCAACCCGGCGGTATGGCGGCAGTTTGAACGCTACGCCCTGGACGCAATCCAAACCCAACGCAAGCTCGGCGCAAAAGCCATCATGGAGCGCGTCAGGTGGGAAACCGAGATAGAGCGCAACGAGGATTTTAAGGTGTCAAACAACTGGACGGCGTATTACGCGCGAATCTTCGCGCTGAAGTACCCGGCCTTTCGAGACTATTTCGACTTTAAACGCATGAAGGGGGTCGCTGTATGAGGAGTGATATCGAATTTCTTTTGCTGTTTGCGAGCTTCTTCTCGCTTGCCGGGTTTTTTCTCGGCGTGCATATGCGCCAACGACTAACCGCTATTCAGCTTGGCCGCGCCTTTGAAGAGGGGAAGTTGAGCGGGATCGCCGAGGCTGCGATCTACATGCAACCGGCTGCCAACAAGCGCGCGCTGCAGCGGGTGAAATGAGCGAGCTTTTTGACCAGATAAAGTTGGCAGTACCTGACACGCCTAAAGACTTTGAGGTCACACTATCGCGTTCTGAGATCGGCGCGATGCTTCGGACCGCGATGTTGCAGGGTGCTCAGATCCTGCTCGAGCAAGCACGGCAACGGCAGTTTGTGTTGTTACAGCATAGCAAGCGCGTGCCGGTCGTGGAGTTTGAAAGATTACGCCGTTTTGTGGAGGGCAATCATGAACCTAAATCGTAAGGAGCGCACCGTCTGGCAACTGTTCGCAGTAGCTAATCAGGCACGCCACCACCTTAACCAGGTGCTCGGGCGTTACCAGATGACGACAACGAGCTTTCATATCCTGCGCGTGGCTCTCGCTGCCGGCATACCCGTGTCAGTGACCGAGCTTGCCAAGGCGGCCTCGGTACAGCGGCCGGATATGACGCGCATCCTCGACCGTATGGAGCGCATGGGGTGGGTGTACCGCACCCGGAACCCTGAGGACCGGCGAATCGTATCGGTACGCGTGACCGATGAGGGGCGCGCCGCGTTGAGTGAGGTGGAGGAGCTCGCGGCGCAAGCCTGTGAGGAGATAACCAAGTATTTCGACGAGGCCGACATGATAGGGCTTTCCGAACATTTTAAAAACATCGTTGACGCTGTGGAGGAGCATTATGCGTAAGGTTTGGATTCATTCGTTTTTGAGAGAGGACGGTGCCCGCGTGCCGTACCGCGTTAGTAGTCACGCCGACTGCCTGCTGCCCTACGACAAAGACGACCGCATAGAGGAGGGGTGGTTCGTCACCCCGTACGACCTCGAGATGATGCTGAAAGACGCATTCGAAGCGGCGCGCAAAACTTCTTTTCTCTGGTACGTCCACGACACGTTCGACGCATGGGTGGCGCAACGCCTATCCGTGCGGTGTGCGCTCGCCGATGCGGTGCAACCAGGGGAAAGAAAATAACAGGGGTGGGCAAGGTAAAAGGTTTTTGCGCCGCGTGACACAAACGCAACGCATGATGCCGAGCTTTAAATTGCGGTTTTTGCAAACGCCTTGCCCTCCCTGACCTAGCAAGTTTTTACCGGAGGAAAGATGGCATTACTTATCGAATCAATGACTAAGTTTCACACAACCCAATGGGAGATCCGCGTATGGCGGCAGGAGGGGATCGAGTTTGACCACACTACGGGCACCAACTCCGACCTGCTTGAGATCCTCGCCGATGCGGAAGGGCTCACGGCTCGGGCAATCGTCGATCGGGTAATGGAGATCCCGCGTATCAACGCAATCGAGATCCTCGACCGAGTAAGCAAAAACGGGCTCATCGCCCATGCTGATTGGCCGTAGGGAGGGGGGCGTATGTATACCTTGGTCGGCGAGCTCCCGCGGCATTTGTATTGTTTCGTTGATAGCAAGTTCGTGTACAAGGTGGCGCAAAAGCCGCGGTTTGTTCCGTGCGTTTGGTTTGGGCTGGTGTCGTATCCGGGGCGGTTGTGGGGCTGTACTGTAATGCTCGAGTGCGGCGCCATTTACCGCAACGTCCCGGCCCATGCGATTGCGTTTGACGAACAACCGATCACGCCGTGGAACCCGGAGGACGCGCAAACCTGGGATTGCTACGGCGAAGGCTTCACCGTGCTTGAGTATCGGTACTTGCAGGGGCTTGAATGCGTCGCGTTTGTTAATGAGAACGAGAAGTCTGGAACCTATTTGTTCACCGCGGCACCCGTCGGTGATGGATTCAGTGCGTACCCTGAACAAGCTAAAGAGTTTTGCTTCATTCAAACGACCGGCGGCCGCCTGACGGTTCAACCAACCAACCACGTTGTCTTTCGTGAGCGGAGCTTTACGGATAACCGCCTTGAGTTTCCCGAAGGGCTTGCGCGCCAAACTGAAATTTTTTCGTGTGAGTAGAGGAGAAAATACATGTACGGACTAGACTATTTAGGGCTTCCAAAGTTTGTTGATCTTGCCGTTAAAAAACACCCTCAAGGGTGGGCGGCGGGCTGTTTTGCTGAGACGTTCGGGAACGCCTTGCCGGCGATTCGTAAGCTGCTTGAGACGGGGAAGTGTCCCCTGTTTCGCGTGCACCTAATGTGGAGCGACGCGCATAACTTCGGCGCGGGTGACATCCCCAACGTGCGCACGCTTGCCAGGCGGTGCGAGCTTTTGAAACGCGCGTTCCCGCAAGTTGAGATCGAGGTTTCCCCGTTCTGCGAGCACAACCTTGCTAACCCTGATCCTTACCTCGAGATAGTCAAAACCGAGGCGCCAAGCTGCACGCCCGTAAATACCCCTTGGAAGGGCGGGATCTCGAAGCGCTTTAAGAACGAGATACACGGCGACCACGCCGCACTGAGGGGTGCGTATAACTACTCCTGGGACGGGATTTCGTGCGTCGATGGTGACGTTGAGAAGAACAAGGCGGCGCACGCCCGCGCGCAAGTGTATTACTTTTGGCATCCGGCCTTCAACGGACGCCTCAACACCAACGACAAAACACCGCGTCCGGAGCGCAAGGCATGGCCGACCGCGGATCTCATTGACTCGATGATCTACCTGCAAAACGCGGCGGGCTCGGTTAAGTACCGGCGCAACTTCCTGTGGAAGAGTCACGCGGACCGGCACGAGTCGCCCCCTGAACCTCGAGCATACAAACCCGTGCTTATCATGCCTCCACAAGCCCGTAAGGTGGAGCTGGTCGCCGATAATGGGCAGGTTGTGGCAACGGCAGGACCGGCGCTCCCGTTCAATGACGGGCGTTTTCGGTACTACTGGAACGAGTACGGCTACAGGATAGCGCAGAACGCCGTGCGCCTTCACGGCAAGCCAACGGCAAAACTGGTCGTCGATGGTCGTGAGCTTGGGGTTGTAAACCCTGCGTTTCGAGGGGGGTCATTCAGATGAGCGATGAGCGGTATGAGTTTTGGAAGTGTCCCGATTGTGACTGCGTGCAAAACCTGAAAGCCGGTGGGAACGGTGAGACGCAAGAACGTTGTGACGATTGCGAGGAGATGTGCTTCCCGGCGGACCACCTGGTCTCGTGGGAAGATTTTTGGCGGTATTGTCAGGAGTTAAAACATGGATAAAGAAACTTGGATCAGCGTTGATGAGCGTATCCCCGACTCAACGGGGTGGTATTTGGCTGTGCGTAAGGGTGAGACGACGACAGAATATTTCCATAAAGGCGAAATGGGGATCGGGCATTGGACGTTGGACGAGCTTTACCGCTCAACTCCGACGCATTGGCAACCGTTGCCTGAGCCGCCGACGGAGGAAAAGTGAAGCAATGCAAACCTCATCGCGTTTGTTTTGAGTGCGGCGCAGTAGCTACTTTTTCTCATCATGTAATTCCGCGCAGTCTCGGCGGCACCGCTACCGTGCCTTTGTGTGGATCTTGCCATGCGCGCGCGCATGGTGAGGTTGTGAATTGGCGCGTATCCGAATTGACCAAAGAGGCTTTGAGTCACAAGAGAGCCAAGGGTGAGCACACCGGAGGGACAGTTCCCTTCGGGTTCGAGCTTGTCGATGGTGTGAGGCTTATACCTCAGCCAGGAGAGTATGAGGTTCTCAAGGTCATGCACTCCCTGAGACAGCAGGGAAACTCCCTGAGAGAGATTGTGGAGCTCCTGAACAGCAGGGGAGTGGCTACCAAGACAGGCAAGAGCAAGTGGCATCCTCAGGTTGTGAAGGAGGTACTAGACCGCACAGCAAACCTAATTGACCTAAAAGATGGCTGATCGGGCAGGGCTCGAACCTGCAACGAGGCGGTTAACAGCCGCCCATTCTACCGATTGAATTACCGATCAGTGCTTGGGTGAGGTCGCCTCTATCGCCTCCTCGAGGCTGCGCACAACCGCTCGAGGACCGCGCCACCACTCGAAAAACGCCTTCTGCCCGTCGGACAGTTTACCCCGTGCGGTTTTAACTTCAACGAGGATGTTGTGATCCCCGTTCCCGACGAGGAGATCCGGCGCATCCTGCCCGAGCCGATGGAGCGACAACACCGACCGCCCAACGGCACGCAAGCCGTCGGCGATCTCTTTGTGGTTGGCATCGACTCGAGCGGCGCGGCGCATCTACTTAGAGCTCAACACCCCACTGATTTGCGAGGTCGCTGTAACGCGCCCTAGGAGCGCCAACAACGCGCCCGCACCTGCGAGCCATGGTGTGACCTGGGGCGGTAGGAAACCCGAGCCTAAAAGCTGCTGTACGGTGTCAGATGCGGCAGGGAGGAGGGCGATCAACGCTCCCCAGAATGATTTGGATGCAATCAAAGGTTTTGTATTCATATTTCTACCTATGCAACGAGTTTATCCACCCGGCGCTTTCGCCGGTAAGAAGGAACACAACAACGAACACAAGGCCAAGGACCACGCCGCTCATCGCGCCAACGATGAGGAGCACAACCCGCGTTGGTACATGGTCGCGCCCGGTAGCCGATTCAACGAGGCGGTCGAGGATTGCCGGCAGGGTTGCCAGGTGGTTGAGGTTTTCGGCTACGCGCACAAGTGTTGCTTCTATCGCCTCAACGCGTCCGACCGTCTCGAGCGCCCTGGATTTGTGCTCACGCCACTCATCCCAGAACGGGCAATGCGTATGCTTGTCGTGTCCGTTTTGGCTGTGCATCATGCCTTGTAATCAATATAGAAAACGTTCATGTTTGCCGCGGTGGTGACGACATCCGCAAACAGGCCAACACCCGAGGAGGTTTCGAAGTATCCCGGCGTCGTAATTCCGAGCGCCAACTGACTCGGGGAAGCACTAGACGGCACCGTTATCGGACCGAAAAGCGTTGCTCCTCCGCTGCCGTCCTTAAACGTAATCTTAGAAACGCCGCCATCTCCTTGAAGTACAAAACCCATGATGCGGATTTTGCGTCCTGTTATAGCCGCGATCACTGTTGCGTTATTGCTCACGGCTACCGAAACCGCCTTGCACTGCAACTTACAAACCTCGCCGCTTATTTCGTAGGTACGGATCGGATCGGTCATGCTTCCACCTGCCCGCCACCCGAGCTCGTCTTGGTCACTTTGTTATAGATCCGCATGAAGCGGGGCAGCGCCTTCTGAACCAACGAATCAACGATCCCCTGCTCCTTGGCTGTAAGCGTGGCGCCCCGCTGTACCTTGCGGAGGAGGGTTGATCCAAGATAGTGCGCCGAGTACAGCACCGCCGGATCATCGCCAAACAGGCGTTTGTGTTCGTCTGTGAGCTTCCTGACTGCCGTCAGCGACTCGTCGAGATCGAACGGATCTTTAAGGCCAAGCGATGCCGCCGTGCGCTTTATGAATTGAAACCCGCCCGATGCCGTCGATTTTGGGTTTTTAGCCTGCGGATTCCTGCCGCTTTCGGCTTCGTAGAGAGCGGAAAGGTAGGAATCGCGATCAATCTCTGCTTCGACGTCCTTCACGTTGCGCATGTCTGCCCTTTCAAATAGGTCGTTAAACAGGTTATCGTTGTCCGTATATGTCGGCTGAATCTTTCCACCGTTCTTTAGTTGAGTCCCAGAGGACCGATCTTGATCGGTGGCTGGATTTTTTGCTTGCTCTTGCGGGGTCGCAGGTTTTGACGAACTGCCTTCTGTTTTTGATCCTGTTCTTTGTGGCTCGGCAGAATTGGCTTTCGGACGAGCTTGACGGCTTAATCCGGAAAGGCTTTCAAGCTCTTCTCGACCGACTGCAGCGCCTCGAGAAGTAGCCAGCCCCCCCAACGCACTAACCGCATCGGCAACCGATTTGTTCTTTCCGTAGGCGTCGAGAAGCGGCTGGATGCGCCCTAAGGTATCGGCGCCGGCTCGAGGATTGAAATAAATTTCTGCAATACCCTGTGCGAGCTCGTCCGGTATATCGTCAGAGAACAGTTTTGCGAGCACCTCTCGCACCTTTCCATCTACCACACCTTTTGCAAGGGCGGTCGTTTCCTTGCCAAACTGTTGCTGCTCGTTGAGGTTGCCGACCGTTGTCGATCCCGCGTTGTACCTATTGCGGCCGTCGAACATCCTATTTTCGAGGTCGAGCCGTCGCGCGATGTCGTCGTAGCTATCACCGAGGGCTGCCCGTAGCTTATCTCGAGCGATACTATTGCCGGTAAGTTTCAGGGTAAAATTGCGCCCGTCGGTCGTCCCTTCAATAGAGTTTTGCAGGAACGAACGAACGCCGGCGTTCCACTCTGCCTCTTTGCCCGCTGCAACAAACGTATCTTTGAGCTGCTCGATGCGTTGCGCCGGTAGGCTGAAAATCTGCCCGACGTTCTGAATCTTGTCCGGGGAGATCCGTTGAAGGTTACTGAGGAAAGTATCGTTAAGCGCCTCGATGCCCTTCGATGCTACCTGGTAGGCTTCATCCGCCACCTTGAGCGGGTTTTTGCTGCCGTCGTGAAGGATGTCATTTAGTCGCCCGTAAGTGTCCGTCAGGTCGCGCGCCTTTCGTCCAAGCCCTTGAGCCTTTGCCGATTCGATAAGGTTGCCAATCTCGGCGCGGGCTTTTACCAGGAGCTCGGTTGAGTTGTCCGGCAGATCGGCATTGTTGGCGGTTTGCTTCACGCTATTGATAGCCTTCTGCAATACCTTGTCCTTGTCTAATAGCTCGGTGAGCGCCGGGTTGTTGATTTCCGGCATCTCCGAGTAGGCTGCACCATAGAGAGGCTTGGCGATCTCCTCGCGCCTGGTTTCCGCTGCCTTTATGATGTCGTCTGCAGCACCTACAAAACGCGAAGCGCCCGAGAACGTGTCCACGTCGGTGGATACGCTATCGAGAGCGCCGACTACTCGAGCGGCAGCATCATCGGCACGATCCTTAATGGCGCGCCCTGCCATCTCCATTGATGGCTCGTAGTTGGCGATGAATCGAGCGTTTCGGAATACCTTAGGCGACTCGACCGCCTCCGGCAGGAATAGCGGAATGTCATCACCTACCGCCGATCTCATCTCATCGAGCGCCCCGGCTATCTTCTCCGGTGCTGTATTCTTTAGCTCTCGAGCTACCGCTAACTCGGCGGCGGTGTAGCCTTCCCCGGTTGGTCGAGGGCTCCACGATCCACGCTCTGAACTTGCCGCGCCGCTAAATAAATTATTGGCCAGATCGTCAACTAAAGCCTTTGGCGTGATACCGAGCTCGACGGCCTTATCTGCAAGCCACTGCGCACCCCGTATGCTACCCTCAACCACCGGAGTGAGCACCGCGCCCGCACCGGCGCCAACGCCTCCGCCGATTGCAGCATCTTTCGCGCGCTCCAAGGCTCCGCCTTCGCCGGTGCCGTATCCGTAGAGAGCCCCGAGGGTGCCGCCTTCTTTTGCTGCTTGTGCTGTTTTTGCTACTAGGCCGGTCTTTTCACCGATTGCACTCTTAATCGGTAGGTTTGCCCCGCCAAGGAGCTCCAACGCGAACGCCTGCCCTGGGCTTGTTTCCTGATAATCCTTGAGCACCCCGCGCGTCTGCTCAAGCCGCTGATCGTACGCCTCTGAGAGAGGAACGCCGCTGAATATTCGGTCTAGAAGGGCGTTACCGCCCGCTGCAACCTCATCCAAAGTGCCAAGCGTTAAGCCTTGCCCGGCTGCCAGCACCGGCCCAACAACTCCGGAGCGCGACCCATCGGGTCGAGTCGTCCACCAGTCATAGGACGTAAGCGCGTCGATAGGATCGCTCCATATCGACGGCACCGAGGCTGCTGCCGGGCTAAACTTCGCCTCAAAGTCGGCGCGGCTAATTGGAATAGGCGTTGCCGCCGGTGCCGCTACGCCGCCAAACTTTGCCTCATACTCCGCTCGAGTTATCGGTATCGGTGCCATCTAATCCACTATTTGATACAGGTTGCCGTCTGGTCCCTTCACTACTGCTGCCGCGCTTGGTCCTGGTGCTACCGGGACGCTTCCGAAGATGGTTTCGGCGTCAGGCGCCTCCCCTAAGTACGACAAGGATTGCCCCTCGCCGAGGAGCCCGCGCGACGATGCCAGGGTGTCGTAGTACGTCACCGCCTTATCGTATACGCGCCGCTGCGAGTTATAGGCGCGACTCGCCAGCCGGGAGATGCCGTCTCGAACATCCGAGCCGAGGGTGCTGCTACCGTCCAACGCGCCTTTGAGCTGCGATTTCCACGCATCCGGTAGGGATTGGCTGTTAGCAATAGCGGCTTGTTCGCCTTCTCGAACGGCCATGCCCGGCTCGATCATCTGGATAGAGTACCGGACGAGCTCCTGATCGCTCACGCGCCCGTAGTCTTTTAGAGCGCCCGATATGGCATCGGCAGCCTTGAGAACGTTTGCAAAGTCAGTCGTTTTCGTCTCGAGCTGCTTTCGTAGGTCGTCGGCGTTTTTTATCCGGTCCTGGTTTACCTGATAGCGCGGATCTTTCGGGTTGGTAGGCTCGCCCATGACGCTCTCGCCAGCGCTCATGTTGCGGATAGCGTCCCACGCCTTGTTCTCGCCCACGACTTTGTTGAATGCCTCGGTGCCGGCTGCGTTTGCCCCGGCATCGGCCTTCAGTGACTCAATAGCCCCTGCCTTGAACAGGTCGTTGTAGAGCTCCTGCGTCGCCTGTTGTCGGTATGCCTGCTGCTGTAGCTTGGTGAGCTGCGCCGCTCCTCGAAGGGATTCGAAGGCGTCAGCATCCATACCCTCGGGCATCTGCACCGAGTCGGGATTTGAATAGAGGAGGGGAAGAAGGGCGGCTGCTTGCCGTGTTTGCTCTGCCACCTGGTTTTGCCCCAACCCTTGAAGGATTGCGCCGAGGAACCCTTGCGCAAAGGAGGTCGTTGCCCGCGTTTCAGGGGACCACGTGCTCATATTGAACTTGGCGCCGCTAAGAGCCGGGCCAAGGTTCAGCATGAAGTTGTCTTTTGAGACGTTGCCCTGGAACGTTTTCAGGTCGTCATACCCGAGAACGGGGAAATTGTTTGGGCTCATGGTGCTACTCCTCCAATTGCAAACCCGCCGTTACTGCTACCACCGCCACCACCGCTGTTTCTTCCCTGTGCGGCTATTGCCTTCATCTTGGCCGCGTAATCCTTGTCGATGCCGTACCGGGCAAGCTCGGCATCGCTCATCTGTCCGATGAGGTTGGCAAGCTGCCCGGAGTTATCGACCGACCCGCCAGCGTATGCGGTAAAGTCGCCGGTTGTGACTCCGGCTGCGCCGAGGGCATTCGTGAGCTGATTTTGCGCTGCCGTTGCCTGCGTTGTTTTGAGCGCTGCAGAATCTCTAGCCGTTGTGTTGGTTGCGTCAAACTCTGCTTGCGCGCTTTTGACGAACGCATCGCGCGCCGTGTTCTGCACGCCGGCAAGGGTTGTCATGCTCTGATCGCGCGACATGAGCGCCTGGTTGGAGGCGGCTAGGTCGGCATCTGAATACTTCTGATCTATCGAGCCTACCGCCTTATTCCACATAGAATCAGCGTTGCCGAAGTCTATCGGAATACCTCGGTTTGCCAACTCCTGCTTGGTCGCCTCGAGCTCCCGGCGCTTGTCCCGCTCGAAATTACGCGTCAGGAAGTTGTAATTAGCATCGCCGACCTTCTGCGCCTCGGTGCGCACGTCGTCGCTTTCCAAGATGCGAGGAGCACCCGAGAGATCCATGGTATTCTTATTGACCTTGCCGATCTCATTGTCGAGGTTTACATCTCCGGCCCTATCCGCGTTGGTTATGGAGCCGTCTACATAATTGACTGCCGCGCTGCCCGTCCTGCCAAGTTGAACTTCTGTTGATACTTCTCCCGTTTTTGGATCAATGGTCACAATCCTTTCATTTCCAAAGGCATCGCGCTGCCTTCCGGGATTGTTCATATTGAAGGTGCGCGATGCGTCCGAGTTTTCCGCCGTCACAAGCACGTCGCCCGCCTTTGCGCCGTCAATGGTTCCGTCCTTTTTAACGCCAAGATCGCCGAGCTTCTTTTCAATCGGCCCCGCCCCTGGTCCCTTATCCGTTCCTCCCGCATCTGGATTTGGGTTCGGGTTGGGATCTGGATTTGGTGCCGGCTGTTCCTGCTTTTTCTTATTCTTCGCCTGTAGCTCCTTTGCCAGGGCGGCGCCCTTGGTGCCATATGCGCCTTTGTCCTCGGCGATAGAGCGAACCTTTTTTATCTGCTCGTCCGTCAGCCCCTCGACGTTAATAACGGTGCCGTATTTCGTCTTGATGGTCTTTGGTCTTGGCGGAGCGCCTGCCGGAGTGCCGCCGCTCGCTGCCGCTCCCTGGGTTTTTAGCTCGGGAGAGGGGGCGCCTGCGCCCTGAGTGCCGGCGCCTATAACTACCGGAGCCCCAACCGGCTGCGTTTTTACAACTCCGGCAGGGGTCGGCTGCTGCTGCGTTTTCGCTATCCCCTCGTTCTTGGTACGCAGTTCGTTTGCCAGTGCTGCGCCCTTTGCGCCATAGGCTCCATTGTCCTCGGCGATAGAGCGAACCTTTTTGATCTGCTCATCCGTCAGCCCCTCGACGTTTATTTTCGTCCCGTATTTGGTCTTGATGAATTTCTTCGCCATTATCGCGCAACTCCTGTTGAGGGATTTACCCAAAGATTCGTGCCGTAAATTTCAATGCCAACGCTTGAGGTCGTTGAGACGCCGCTAATGTCGTATTGAACTAGGTTTGATTCGATGCCTATGTTTACGAACGTTTTGGTGACGTTTGTTCCGTTGCCGGTCGTCTTTTGCTGTTCTGTTTGCCGAGCGCCAAGATCCCCGATGAGGCGAAAGTTGATAGTGCTATAGAGATCACTTTTCATGAATACCTCGAGGCCAGCCGTGGTGATCACGCCGTAACGGTTGAGCGGATGCGGTGCCGATATTACCTGAAAAGAGATCCCCGAGGTGCCGGTCTTGATATTGTCGTCGAGATAGTTGGTGGTGTTCTCGAGCTTATGCGCCGTCGCATAGTCAGTCACGCCGTCGCCTGCATCTGTAAGGATAAACGTATCCCCGTTCCAGTAAGTAATAGAGGAAGTCATCGAGGACGTTACCGCCGCCTCTATGCTCTGGTAAAACTCAAACCAGGAGCCTAGCGTGAAGTCATAGATAAGTTGATGAATGCCGTTTTGCACCTGCGAGGTGGTGGGGTCAACGTAGTAGGGCAGGGAGATGATCAGCCGATCGTTTGCATCGTCGTAAACTCCTCGGATATAGGTGATCGCCGATCCTCCGTACGCTGTGAGTGCCTTGATGATCTGCTTCCACCGGGTGCCGATGGTGGCGCCGATACCCTCTTTTGCCTCTGAATCGTACCCCTTTGCAATGAGGTTTCGAAGAGACAGGATCTCGCTTTGCGTGAGAAGAAACGAGTCGCCCTTGGCGTCTATTGCTGCGCCCGTGTAGAGCAACCCCGAGGTTTTAAGCCGGGCCGACAGGCTCCACGACTCTGAGTTAGGATAGCTACCGCCATACACCATGATCTCGCCGCTGCTGAATACAAACGCTAACACGTTTTGCTGCGTGACGTTCTCCGAGAGCGAGATAGATTTAATGCCGTAAAGAGAGCCGTTTTCGGAGATGACAGTGCTTAGATCGACGGTCGTCGTTGCGCCGGCTATGGCGTCTATTCCGCTGTATGCATACTGTGCCGTGCCTCGGTTGATGATGTACGCCCGGTTTTTGTAAACCGCCCCGCCAAACGGCGTGAAGCCCACGTCAAACGTATAACCAAGCGTTCCCCAGGCGCTCCCGTTGTAGTACTGCGGTCCCACCGAGGTGAGAGTACCGTCGCCGAAAAACATGAGGTACTTGTTGAAAAAGAGGGTTTGTATCTCCTTATCGCCGCCGCCGCTTGCGCCTGTAGTGTGAACGGAAACAGGCGTCCCGGTCTGTATCTCGTAAAATCTAAGCCTTGAGGTGGTGTCGTCTACGAGCATGAACAACTTGCTGCCGTAGCCGGCGAGGCATAGAGCGATAGGGGCGCCAGATGTTACTTGCGCAAACTTTTTATTCCCCTTTCGAAGGCTCATGATGCCCCGATCCGTGGTGAAATTCTGCATTTTCACGCAATAGGGGTTCTCCAACGAGAACGTCGGGAGGAGGTCATTTTGCCCCTTAAACGGTGGTGGGAGAGGTATCCCAACGTTTGCCACTATCTGCCCCTGCGGTTAAACCTGTTTGCAAGCTGCTTGCCCATGTCAACGTTGTAGTTTATGCGGCGACCTTGCAGATCAATCCCAGGCGAAGATGTCCTGCTGCGAGCTGGTAGAGCCGGCGCGGGCGCTGCTGCCGGTGCTCCCGGCGTACCAGGAGGAGGGGCGGCATTAACCACCGGTCCCGCTCCGGGTGCTTGCTTCTGCATCTGGGGCGCCTGCGGTGACGCCTCCGGAAATAACGCCCGCGCGCCGCCGATGTAATAATTGTATTGTGACTCGTCGATCCGGCCGTCTCTTTTTGCCTCGTCGAGCTTCTGTTTGATTCCGTCGTACGTCAGCCCCTGCTGTTTCGCAAAGTGGCGCATATTCGCCTGCGCCACCTCGGGGTTGTTGTTAGCGTTACTCACCGCGGCCTTTGAGTACATGATATTGACGTCGCTTGCGTTCTGCCCGACGAACCCATACCCGGCGGCCATAGCGTCGCCCATAGGGACCGCGGCTTCCCATGCGTTCTTATTCTCCGCGGCTACCTTGTCGATCTCCTTCCATTTGAGCTTAGAGCCGTCCTGCCCGAAGTCGTATTTGCTGCCGTCGGCGAGAGTGCCTTGGTAATTCTCATCGAGGATCTTGCCGTCTTTCAAAACCTTACGGATGCCATCGCGCATTACTTGGCTTTTGCCTTTTGAGCTTCCGAACTTGTCGCCAGCGAGGCCGGCTATTGCGCCAACAACTCCGCCAATTACAGCGCCGACGGCTGTGCCGACTACTGGAACAAACGATCCTATTCCTGCGCCAAGTGCTGCGCCGCTGCTTGCGCCGCCAACAACGCCGGTCGTTGTGCGCT
>Ga0209229_10000151_pt1 | contig 26120 bp, 21 predicted proteins | sample SanBayMetagenome_FD_187466 | JGI IMG/M metagenome (GOLD analysis project Ga0209229, IMG submission 187466) | Freshwater and sediment microbial communities from dead zone in Sandusky Bay, Ohio, USA (SPAdes) (version 2) | ecosystem: Environmental > Aquatic > Freshwater > Lentic > Sediment... | reverse complement strand
ATGTTAATAAATGGTGTTGGTATGATGATGGTACTGATGTAAGAAATAACCCATACCGATTAGATGTTAATCTTTCATTTGGTATTAATAACTTTGCCCCATCGCAATGGAATACAGGTAGATCACCCGTTGGGTTTAGCCATGAATGGTATTATCTTTGTGAGTTTCCTTCTTATTTTACTAATGATGCAATTAAACAATCGTGGAGTTATTTTGATCAATCGCCAACTGATACGGTAGGAACAGTACCTGGTACATTCCAAAGAATTGATAGAAATTACTTCGATGAATATTTTATAGCAGATCGTTTTGTAAACGGCAATACAATTAATCTTATAGACAGACAATTAAGATACGGAAGATTTTCAGGAGGAAATAGATTAAATTATGCAGAAGCATTTTTGCGAGGTGTTAGAATTATAGCAAAGAAAAAATCATCAGGGGATGAGAAGGCAAATTTTAATGCAGATAAACTATCATATATAAAGGATGGTTCATTTAATGATTATAGATTTTCTGTTATGCTAATTCCTAATGAACCAGGAAAGCCTAAAAAGCAGATTAAATTTATTAAAAATGAAAAATGGAAAACTATCGTAATGTTAATTTTCATATCATTTGAAAATGAATGTTTAAATCCTAATGGAAAATCAATAGATAGAACATCGCTATATTCATTAAATAGTTCAATACAGACATTAACAGATTGTACCCCAGTTGGATATTCATCTTATGAAAATTCTATTATGCAAGGTGCTATAAACTTTAATGCATCTTCATTTACACCGAGCGTTGGTCAATACCTAATTCAAGGTATAGCTGATATTGAAGGAAATTCAACTAGATTTATTAGAGATATTACAATTGGTGCAGGAGGTCAGTATAACCCAATAGAATTTACGGTTGATGGAGATCTTTATAGAATAGAAGGAATTTCAAGAATTATTTCAGATACTCAATTCTATGCATCTACTATTCTTAAAAATGGTTTATCTTTTACACTCCCTTCTCCTGTACCTAATACGGCCAAACTTAAAACTGCTACTTATATAATAGTAGGTGGTGGCTTTAATGGGTACTTAAGTACATTCGATAGTTTAAGTTTTGCGAATATAATTACTGATGTTAATTTAGGGAACCCTGGTATTATTTACGAAACGATTGATAAAAACGGTAATCATGTTCTTGCAAGTGACGGCAGTCTTGCCCAAACGTTTTCTATTCAATTAAGACCACAAGATGATATTCTTAAATCAGTATATGTTGGGATTTTACCTGATCAAAATAAACCTACTATCTTTAACTTAACTGATATCATAGGTTATGATTTATCTTTATTAGATAAGCCAAATCTTACTCCTATTGCTAGACATTCTGGTTGGTTTAAACCTTTGGCAAAAGATATTGTTTTCTTTAGAGATCCTTATGCAAATGTGGATTTTACTAATGGGTATTATACTGGTACAACCGGAAATACTGGCATAACCGGTAATACTGGGACTACTTCTACAGGTAATCCAATTCCTGATGAAGTTTATAAGTGGAAAGTGTTTAATCTATGCAGATATACAAACACACAATTTTATAGTCAACATGAATCATTTGGTATACTAAAGAATTACTTTTATCATAAAGTAAACCAAGAAGATCCTTCGACTGTATTGGAATTATCATCTGATAGTGCATTCTTAAGTCTATATCCATTAATTAATGAAGTTGGAATTGATTATAAAGATTATTACATATTTTCATCTAATTGGGAACCTGGATATTTTACTAAGAGTATTGATAAGTCTAAGATACAGTCGGTGATAGGTACGGTTTCGATGTTAGAAAAGAAATCATTCTTTGGATCAAAGTACTTAAAGGTGCCTCAACAAATAACTCTAGAAACATTTATACCATCTGAGTATTTTCAAGATGCAATAAAAGATCCTAGCTTAATAGATGGTACTTTTATGTATAATGAAACAGTACCTTATGTCCAGTTTTACCTATTCATACAAAAGAGACTAACAGAATATCTATTTAATTTTATAAAGCCACAATTTGAAAGGTATGTTAATACATTATTTGGATTTGGTGATATTACTACACTTAACGATGATGTAAACAAGTACATTGAATTAAATATACTCAGTCTTTATAAAATAGGTAATGTTGATTTTTATGTTAAATCATCACGAGAAAAAACAGGTTCAACTTATATAACAGCCGAGTTAACTAACAGTGAAAAAACATCATCAGGATTAGGTATAAATCAAAATGTATCTACCAAGACACTTAATACTAATCCGTTTGATTTAAGCTTAATATATAACAAAAGGACTGGTTTCTCTGAGTCTTTCGGGTTCAGTGTTACAATAGTTAAAAAATAAAAAGAATAATGCCTATCACGATACAAGAATTAATAGCATCAGATACTATTTCACAGGCAGTAAATAAGATCAATTTTAACTTTGATCAACTGCTTCTGAATGGTGGAGGTCCTGTTGGTCCACAAGGCCTGCCTGGACCTACTGGTCCTGTTGGGGGTAGAGGATTACGTGGTGCTACTTGGTATAATGATCCGGCTGTTGCACCAGGTACAGACCCAAATACATTAATAATTCCTACTGTTGAAGAAGATGATTATTATTTACAATCAAATGGAGATGTTTGGGAATATAACGGTACGGTCTGGGTATTAACAAGTGTTAATTTAATTGGGCCTGTTGGTCCTTCTGGTTCAAGCTTTGGTTTTAATTATGCTGGAGGATATCCTGGTGCTGCTTCTATTAATAATCAAAATGCTGCTTATATTGTTCCTATGCCAGGTGGAACTTCTTCTGGTGCGAACCAAGTAACTAACGAAGGTGTATCCGTTGCAATATTTGGTGGTGTTGCATCAACAGCAATACCGCCGGCCGGTATATCTTTTACAAATGCATTTCTTATACCGGATGTAATGACTAAATCATTAGATTCGAGTTTACTTTCGGTACTAATACATCAAAAAGATTCAGCATCATCTGCAATTAAATTCATGGGTGGTGGCGCAGTATTAGGTGATAAATTTGAACAGACTGTTTTTGGAAACCTATCTGACATCTCACTGGGTGTTGATGATACTTTAAATATTAATGTTCCTAAATCCGCTACATCACCATTAAGTGTTTCTGACCTTATAGGATTTAACTTAAATACACTTAAGAGAGGACAACAGTTTTATTCAGGAAAACATATAAACTTTTTATCAGGAGTTGATACTACATCAAGTGGGTTAGTATCAGAGATCTCCGATATTACATTTATAGTTGGAACTTCTAATCCATCAATACCTGCAAAATTCGCAGTATCAACTTCTTTTGGTAGTGCATCTGCTCTGTTTGAGGTTGGTGGTAATATTACAATACCTACCACTACTACCACCAAGACAGGTTCAATATTAAGTGAAGCTGATAGCATTACACATTGGGGTAATACTGTTTTGATGGCATCTTCTCCTTTTAATAGAGTTAGAGTTGATTCTAGCGGTATTTTATTAAATAGCAGTATTGGACCGATTGACATATCTACAACATTACAGAATATTACAATTGCCGCGGGTCTAACACTTAATATGGGTGCTAGTACAATTAATCAAATGACCTTCGGTGGTGATATTACAATTTCTACGGGTGGGTCAGGTAACATTTATTTAGAATCTTCATCAGTTGGCAATAGTATAAGAATAGATAATACGCCAGCTGCAGGTGCATATAGTGCAGTAAAGATTAAAGGTAATCTTGCTTGGGGTGCAACATCTTATGGAATTCCTTTTACTACATCCTATAAACATATTTCAATTTCTGGTGATGGTGTTTCATCTAGTCAGTTTCCTATTATAGTTCATAGGCAAACAACCGGCGCTGTAGTTTCGCCTACGATGGCTACATTTAGAAAGAATGTTGCAGGTACTCCAATCGAAAGAGTTGATATTACTACTTCTGCTGTAGAGATCTATAATAGTTCAGGTACAAATGGTTTTGTAGGATTCCGTGTAGAGAATTCTCATATAGCAAATGAAGGTACTAATTTTGGTATAGCGGTTATTGGTAGAGATAGTGTAACTAATGCAGTAGGACCAAAATTCCATGCTAGTGAAGATACTACTGCAGTTACTAATAGGTTCCAATATGTTAGAAAAACTTTTGTGATTGATCCTCTTTTGGCTGGAATTACAGCCGGTGGTACTTATACCATTCCTAGTACATACATGGACGCATCATTCCTTGATATTCAAGTGTTAGGTACTAGCGGACCTGCTGCGATCAGCCCTTCGGGTAATGATTTTAACATTGCTATACCTGATGGATTATATCCTGGTCAAAGACTCAATCTTCATATAATTTCTGCACCTGCTAGAAGATGGGACGGTGGATCGTCTACACAATATAACTGGCCTACTATACCAAGTGGTAATATTGGAATTATAGCAAGTAGTTTTGCAGGATCAAGTACACAGCTTGGAACTATTACATGTAGTAGATGGGATACTACACCTACACCATTAGCTGCAGAATTTTATGTGGAATTATTGTGGATTGGTACTACCTATTATACATATTTTAATACAAGTTCTGGTCAAACAATAAAAAGTGCAACCAGAGGCTGGGTGGTAACTAATCTTCTTAGTCCTACTATTGGTGCTGCATCTCCAACTAATACCGATGCACAGATGAAATGTAATAATCAATTGACCTAAATATAAAACATGAATACAGAAGAAAGAATTGAACTTAAAGAATTTGTAGATCGTTATAAAGAAATTGAAACATCTATCGATTTAATGCAAAAGAGTATTGAAAGTTTAGCAAAAAAGAGGGATACTTTATTTGATGAACTCGATACCTTAAAGAAAAATGAAAGTGATTTTATGAATCGCCTTATTGAAAAATATGGTGCATCTGAGGTTACCCCTTATAAGCTTTTACAAATATATGAAGAAGGTATATGATAACTGTAATTAATGTGTTAAAGAAAACTTGGGAGTTTTTAACTAATCCTAAAAATACTAGGATGATAATTTTAGGAGCATTTATTATTCTTCTAATTTTATTGCTAAGACAGTGTGAAGCTACAAATAAAGCAAAAGGTGAAGTAACTAGAATTGAGAATAATTATAAAGCCCAGCAAGACACTATCAGAAATTATAAAGATAAGTGGGGTAATTCTGTTGCTGATATTAGAGCTCTAACGTTAACTCTTAATGAAGCTAAAAAAGAATTAGAATTTGAAAAGAATAAGCCACCTATAACCGTCATTAAGTTTAAGACTAAAATTGAAGAAAGAATTGTTAATGTTCCTGTGATTGTTAGAGACACTATACTTGGTGATTTTAATTCTATTGCTTTAGTATCTTCTTCTAACAGTTGGGGAAAGAGTTCAAGATCAATAAATTTAGGTTTGCCTTATTACATAGATAATGACTCTATACGATTTGGAAATGCTACAATTGATCTTAAGCAAAACATCTGGCTTACTGCATCAATCTTAAGAGATAAAAAGACTAAGGAAGTTTTTGTAAATCTTTCTACTGATTATCCTGGTACTACATTTAATGAAGCTAAAGGTATTGTTATTGATCCTAAATCACCAGGCTTGCTTGATATACAATATAAAAGTAGAAAGACCATGGGTATTGGACTCCATCTAGGTTATGGAATAGGTACTTCTGGATTTTCACCTTATGTTGGCATAGGTATTAATTACACGCCTAAATTCCTTCAATGGTAAATAAATAGAACAAATGGAATCATCTAAATTTATACAATTATCGGATAGCATTCTTGTCGAGTATATTTACATCGACCAGGCTAACCCTGGTCCAAATACTTTTAACACAGGAACATATCCTATTGAGATAATGCGAGATGGTTATACAAACGGCTCTTATTTTTTCAATACCGATAGTGTTGCTGCCACTATGGGAAACTATAGAGACATATCTGCAGTTCCTATTAATGCTGGTAAGTCGCAATATGTTTATCTTGATACAAGTATAGGTGTACCTTATAATGATTATGATCCTGAATTAACACCAACACCACAGCTATTACAAACATTTTCACCTAACTTAAATATTGAATATGATAGAGTAAGAGTACATTTTGTTGCAGGGTTTTCATTTGAAGATTATGACGGTATCATATTTGATGTAACTACCCAAAAGAGAAACGGCGATGATATTGTATTATCATCAATAAACTTTTTAAAGACTGATACTCCAGTTTTTAACCCAGATCCTCTTCTTATTGCAGATAAGCTGTATTCTACTTACATTGAGTGGAGAGTACCTTCTCTTTACTATATGAGTCAAAATTTTAATCCAAATGTATCAAATGGATTAGGATATAAGTTAACCGAAGGATTAGGATTCATAACAAGCCCTACATTGACAATAAGAGCATTAGGTATTCTAAATACTCAAACTGTTAATGCATACAGTTTTTATGACATAAAAGAAATTAATGCATATACAATTCTAAATAGAGATATTTATGATTTTCTATATGCAAGTGTAATTGAATCACCAGTTGGAGATTACTTTGAATTGACTGGGATGGTTAACGGTTCTAGTTTTTCAAACCTTATAGCAGAGCTTAATTCGGCAGGTGGTAACTATGTTGTATTTCATGAAATTACTTTAAGTGAGCAAGTAGGAAATACATACATTCAAACTAATAATCAGATTGTTTCACAAACTACTGATTTTGATAGTCCTATTTTATATAGACCTATCGTTCTTAATAGTGGCATAGCTGCATCATTTGCAATAAACTATGTATTAAGACTTTATAATAGAGCAGACAATTCACAGATTATTAAAAATGCTAGATTAACATCGTTTGACGTTAAGAAGTATGGCAGAAGACTAATGAAGATTAATCTAGGTACCGTACCAACCGTTGCAAATGTAGTTAATCAAATTGCACCTGATGATGGTAGAAATATTATTGTATCAACCGGTACTTCTAATAACAGAGCAAATACTTCTGAGCAGATCACCGAGAAACTTGTAGTAAAAACAAAATATGTTACTTCATTTAGAGATAGAATAAATATTAAAGCTGCAATATCACCTGCAAAAATACAAAACATTACTGAATAAGATGGCGATTAATACAGAAATACCACTATCAGAGAAAGAGACTCAGGTTTATAAGAAGTTCGTTAATCTTTCAGTAAACGAGGAACCTAAACCGCAGGGTGAGGGAACTATTAAGATATCCCCGTTTGATGATTACTTTATCTTTACTATATTTGATGAAACTGATGGTGTAAATACTCCAATAGATCTTAGCAATGTTGGAACACTTTATATGGTATTCATTGGAGAAAAAGACGAGATAAGAATTCCAAATTATACCAATGTTCAAAATGTTGATATGGCGGCTGGTCAAGTTTTATTTAGAATAGACGGTGATGACGCAAAAAAGATTCTTGCTTTAGATAATAGAAACTTTTACATATCTACAAAAATGGTTGATCCTAACGGTGAATCGGATGAATCTGTTTTGTATACTGGGACATTTTTATCATTTACTGAAGAACCTAAAGTTTCATTAAGTGCTCAATTAGAAGAAGCTAGGCTTCAATATTCTAGAGAAATTGCTGCATTACAAGATCAGGTTACAAGATTAACAACCGATATTCAACAAAAAGATCAATTGATAAGTGAGCAAACAGTTGTAATCGGTTCTCTTAAAGAAAGTAATCAAAACTTATCAAATGAAATTGCAGTACTAACCGAACAGATAGGTTCTTCTAAAGCTGAACAATTATTAGTAGAGGCAACATCTGCACAAAAGGCAGAGGAACTTGCAAAACAACAAAGACAACAAATTGAATCAATAAATAAAGTAAAGGAGACTGCTTCAACCGCAGCTAAACAAAAAGCATTCTTTACACAAGCCGCTAAACAACTAATTAAGACAATACCTGGAGTTAACCAAGTTACTTCTGGTATAACTGGTATAAGTGGAAGCGCAGGATTTACTAGCGGTGTAAGTGGTGTAAATGGTATTCAATAAAGATTAAGATATGTTACTTAGTGCAAGAAATAATCAGTTTAGGTTTTCTTTTCCAAGAAACTTTATTCCGCCAGAAATTGCGGATAAGTATAGACCTTACCTTAACCGTATGCCGGGTGGTATTATTAAAGAACCTATAGATTACTGGAATTACGGAATTCAGTCAATAAATTTACCAGGACCATCTTATACTCCAACCGAGCAAATCAATTATCCTGGTTATACTAGAGGTTATAGATCAAGCCTACCAGTTGAAGAACTATATGATGCTGAGTTTACTGTTACGATGCAGGCATTTGATGGTTGGATTAATTATTGGATGGCAATTGATACTTTTAATTATTACTATAATCTTAGTGGTAAAGTTTCTCACGTGCCAGAAGGCAACGGTATTCAAATGCTTGATGGCGAAGGTAATGTTTTAGTAACCGTTAAGTTAAGACAAATGGTTTGGATTAGTGTTAGTAATTTAGATCTTAACTTTTCAAGTAATACAGTAGAGTTTCAAACGTTTGATCTGGTCTTCCACCATAACTTCCTTGAATTCAAGGTAGATCTTGTCTAATATATAATTAAATAAAGAACAGATGAAAACCTTTAAAGATTACATACTTGAATCTAAAGTTGATTCCGATGATCTATTGAGAGTTTTGAATGAATCAGAATTATCAGAAGAACAGAATGCAGCTATTGATGAAGCGGTACAAAGAATTGTAGATGCTCATAATAATGGACAAAATCTCGATGAAATTGTCGAAGAGATTGTCAATGAAGGAATCTTAGGATCAATCTTCGGTGGTCTTACTGGTTTTGCATTAGGTAAAAGTATTGGTGAAGCAATCTGTAAAGTCTTAGGGATTGAAAAGGGCGCTCTTTATGATTTATTAACTAGTCGACTGGTTGGTGCTGCATTAGGTGCAGTATTAGGTAAGAGACTCTAATCCAAATATTGTGGTAAGAATTGGTATTGACTTTTCATTGAATAGTCCAGCTGTATGTGTTAAAAATGGTAAAGGCGAATACATCTTTATTTCATTTTTTAATTTTGGTGACCGTATCTGGGATGATACAAAAAAGATTCCTAAAGCATTTCAAGTTCACCAAGAACTAATTGAGAATAAGACAATATTAGGTTTCCCTTATTATAGAAATGTTACATCAGATTCTTTCTTAATTAGAGAAAGGGAAAAGTTAGAAGATTGCAGATCAATAGCAAGTCTTATTACAAATTCTCTTATATCCTTTTTTGGTTCTGATAATGCGCAAGTTTCATTAGAAGGATTCTCTTATGGATCAACTGGAAATTCATTTATAGACATCGTTCAATATAACTCGTTTTTACGATCATCATTATTAGAAACATATGGGTCTGATAAAATATCAATATTCCAGCCATCTCATGTAAAGAAATTAGCTGGTAAAGGAAATGCAAATAAACATTATATGATTAAGGCATTCCAGGATGATGTCCTTAATGATAAAGATTTAAGAAATACAAAATTATGGAAATATGTACAAGGAAAGGACTTTAGCGAAAAGATCCCAAAACCATTAGATGACCTTGTAGATGCATACTTCATCCTTAACTCTCAAACCACTAACTAATAAATACTATTCTTTCAATCAATCAGTTAAATTTTATATATAGAGTTATTAACTTAGTTTCAGATTCTTATGATAAATGCAATAAAAAATAGAATATTTGTTAAAAAGGATGAGTACCCTGATAAAATAGGCTTGATTTATGTACCTAAATTGGAAGGGCAACATGCTCCACCTTATTCAGGTACTGTCATATCGGTAGGACCTGATGTTACTGACGATGATATTAAGGTTGGTTGTAAGCTGCTTTTTCATGATATAGCTGGTACCGAATTTACATTCAATGAGGAAAAGATATTTTCTATTAGAGACATTGATGTTATTGGAATAGTGATGGATGAAAATCTAAATATTCTCTGAAACTAAGTACCGTTGTGAATATATAAATAACAAAGGAACTGATTTATCAGGGAATTTGAAATTGGCATTAACAAGGCAAAGTTTTTATTGGCAATCCCGGGCACGTAAATAGGCAATGCTAAGTTATGCTTTTAATTAACTTAAAAACAAAACTTAAAAAAAAGGCAACTAAAATGGCAAATGAATTCGACATTTTCAGTGTGAGTGTTAACGACCTCGACACAGGAGATCGCCCTTCAGGCGGAGGCAGCGATCTTTACTCCCCAAAGCCCGATCAAGGGCAAGACGGTACTTACCGTTCTCTACTTAGGTTCTTACCTAATATTAAAAATCCCCGCAAACCTTTCGTTCGCAAATTCGTTTATTGGTTAGAAGACCGAGACGGAAATGGTTTCTATGCAGATTCTCCATCTACTGTAGGCGAGAAATGTCCGGTACAGGATCTTTTCTTTAAACTACGTAACAGTGAATCCGCTGTAGATAAAAAAATGTCTGAAAGTTTAAAGCGTAGGGAAGTATTCTATGCATTGGTTCAAATCGTTAAAGATCCACAAAATCGTGATCTTGAAGGCCAGGTCAAAGTATTCAAATTTGGATATAAGATTAAGGCTAAAATTGATGAAGAATTGAATCCTCAGTTCGATGAACCTACACAAATCTTCGATCCTTTTGAAGGTAAGAACTTTGAATTGGTTCTTTCTAAGAAAGGTGGTTATCCAAATTATGATTCATGTAAATTCCAAGGATCTCGTTCTGCTATGACCATTAACGGTGAAAATGTAACCGACACTAATGAAGGTCGTAAAATGATTTTGGATTATCTTAAGGATGCTCCTGATCTTGCTAACTTCGATTACAAACCTTGGAATGATGAACAGAGAAATAAAGTAATGAACGTCATTTCTCAGTATTCTTCACCAGGAACTTCAATCGACACTTTAACTAAATCTGCACCTAAGGCTGCTCCCAAACCTGCGCCCAAGGCTGAACCTGTTAAAGAAGAATATACATCTGACGAGGTAACATCCTCTGAGGGTGGAGAAGACTTCGATGATTTCATTAACGGATTAGATCTCTAATCCTATGGCTACAGAAGTTATAATATCTTCTGACATGAAGGCTCGGATTATCGATAAGGTAGTCCGAGTCCTTCATATTAGCCATTCTCATCCTGAAAAGAGAAGAGTATTAGAAGGTAGAGATAGGCTAAATTTTGCATGTCCTTACTGTGGTGATTCATCAAGCAGTCCTAACAAGAAAAGAGGTAACCTTTATTGGAATGATCTCTATATTCATTGCTATAATTGTTCTGCTCACGTTTCTCTAGATATTTTTCTTAAAGATTTTAATTCTAATTTTGAAGGTGAAGATAGAGTTGAGGTACTTAATTACATTAAGGAAAATAAGAAATCATTTTCATTAGGTGAATCTTTAGATTTTTATCTGTTTGATAAAATTAAGGAACTGGCATTAACCTTCGATGAATTGGCTCTTGGCTTTAATGTATACCCAATTAACTCTTTAACATATAGAGCGTATCCTTATCTTAAGAGTCGTCTTTTACAACATAAGACTAATCAATTCGGTTACGATCCTCGTAGGAAAGAACTGTATGTTTTTAATCTTACACCAGATGGTAAAGTAATAGGGTTTCAAACTAGAGATCTTGAAGGTACAGGGCCTAAGTATAAAACATGGAACATTCAAAGAATCTATGATAGGCTAAAGAAACCTTTAATAGTATCAGAAGAAGATCTTGATAATCTTAATAAGATATCAATGTTATTTGGAATTTTAACAGCTGACTTAAGTAGAGACTTTACAATATTTGAAGGTCCTATAGATGCAATGTTTATGACCAATTCCATCGGGCTGACTGGTGTTAAGAAACAAATATTAGAATTTAATGAGATACCAACAGCAAGGTACTTTTTTGATAATGATATTGAAGGAAAGACCAGAATGATCGAAAAACTTAAATCAGGTCAAACTGTATTTATGTGGGATAAGTTTCTTAAAGATTATTCAATACCACCTAAAAAAGTAAAAGACTTAAATGATCTGGTAAAATATGAATATGAAAATCGTACTGGGTGTCTACAGAGCATTGATAGATATTTTACAAATAATCATTTAGATATTATCTTTATATGATTGAGATAAAAAAATACGAATCGTTTGTGAACGAGCAGATAGAAGATTTTTACGGTGATTATGAAGATAGTCAAAAACGGATTAAACTATTTACTTCGTTTACCAAAAGTAAACTTTCTCATGAAAAGAAAGATATTAAGGTTAATGAACCTAAGAAAAAATTTCAACCTAAGATAAGGGTTGCTAAACGTATTAATAACGATAAAGGAATATTCTAATGGCATTTGACGATACACAAATAAAACAGGCAAATGAAGAACTTGAATCTAGGTTAACTAGTGATAGAACAGATTGGAAGAATAAAATAAATGAATTGGTTCTTAAGATCAAAAATATGAATGAACTTGCAGATTGTCAAGTAAGTATGCTTTCATATAGACAAATACTTTTAGATAAAGTTACTGATTTTAAGACAATGATATATAAAAGAAATGCAACCTGGGAACGTTATTATAGAGCACAATATCGTGACTATACTCTGAACTATGATGTTAAATTAACGAGCGGCGAAAAACATCAATTTATTAAAGCAGAGTTAGGTTCATTAAGAACACAAATAGATATGTTACAATCGCATGTAGATTATTATCAAGAATGTATTAAAACTCTAGATAATCTAGCATTTGCAATCCGTAACCGCATAAGACTCGATGACGAACAATAATGGAACTATCATTATCAGATAATAAAAAGTTTTTAGTAATTGATTCATGTACCGAATTGGAATATGAACAACTAAAAAGCAGTCTTACTAAAAAGATTGATGGGTGGCGTTTTCATCCTTTAGTTAAAAAGAAAGTATGGGACGGTAACATATCATTTATTAAAAAGAATAAGATTCCAGGTGGCTTATGGAAAGAGGTTATTGATATATGTAAAGAATACAATTTGCCATTATCATTAAATGGAGTTACAAATATTTTTGATCAATCAATAACTATTGAATCTTTTACTGCTTGGGCAGATGATTTCTTTAAAGATTCTGATGTTAAGCCTAGAGACTATCAAGTAGATGCAGCCTTTAAGATTCTTAAGTATAGAAGATGCTTAGCCGAATTGGCTACATCTGCAGGTAAAACCTTGATATCATTCATGGTGGTTGCCTATATGATGGAGCAGTTAGGTAAGAAGAAAATTTTAATGATTGTTCCCAATGTAAGTTTAGTTGTACAGGCAACTGGAGATTTTGAACAATACAATAAAAGTAGAGTTCCTATTAGGATTCAACAAATATATGCCGGGGTAAAGCTTAGGAAGAGTTCTAATATTGTCATCGGTACGTATCAGTCTTTAGTTAAATATGAAGAAGATTACTTTTCCCAGTTTGATGCTGTATTTGTAGATGAAACTCATAAAGCAAAGGCAACATCAATCCAGCAGATTATGGATAAATGTTGGCATTGTGATTATCGTTTTGGTTTAAGTGGAACTATTCCTAAAAGAGGAACCGTTGATCGTTTAAGTCTTATGTCTGCGATGGGCCCATTGGTAACTCAAGTAAAGGCAAATTATTTACAAGACGAAGGCCATATTGCAAAATGTAAAGTACTACAGATTCTTATGGAATATGCAACAGAAGCCCAGAGGGAAGCTTTTTCTAGTCTATCAAAAAATCCTTACGATCGTCAAAAACTATTTTCATTAGAACAAAATTTTATTAATGAAAGTGAAAAGAGACTGGACTTTATATGTAATGTCATTAAAAAGTCAACTTCAAATTCTCTGGTACTTTTCCATAAAATAGCATACGGAGAAAAGATCTATCAGAAGTTAAGACAGATCACGGATAAGAAAATCTATTATGTTGATGGTTCTGTTAATGCAGATATTAGAGAGGACTTTAAATCAAGAATGGAAAAGAACGATGATGTAATAATTGTTGCTTCTTATGGTACCTTTTCTACAGGAATCTCAATTAAAAACATACATAACATATTTTTTACAGAATCATTTAAGTCTGAAGTAATTATACGCCAATCAATTGGACGCGGTTTACGTTTACATGCGTCTAAAGATATTGTTAAGATATATGACTTTATTGATGATATCCGCTATAAAACAGAAGATCATGACTGGATGAATTACATTTATCGACATGGTATGGAACGCAGAAAAATATATAAAGAAGAGAAATTTCCGTTTGATGTACAATCCATCAAATTCTAGTTGTAATATCTTTTCCTAATGTCATGGATATATAAAAAAAGAATAAAAAAATCAAATACAAATGAAGCCTATTAAAAAGTTTTCAGCCGCCTCTAACGGTAGTCTATCTATATTAGAGTCAGCAAACCTTAGCCCAGAAGCTTTAGCAGAATTAGTTCAAAAGCTCGGTTATAATAATATTGATGAAATCAAAAAAGAAAAAGCATTACTTTCTAAGTTAGAAGCTCTTTTAAAAGAATTCAATCCTAAACAAGATGTTAGCGAAGATGATGCCGAGGATATCGAAGATGAAATCAAAGATCTTGGCGAACCTAAATCTTTAGAGGATAAGGATGGCGAAAAAGAGGAAGATAAAGAAGTAGGTAGTACAACTGCTGAAGTTGATGAAGAAGCTGATGAAGAAGAAGGCGAAGAGGAAACTGAAAAGACTGAAGATATATCTAAAGAAATTGAAGATACTATCGTAGATTTAGGCGAACCTGAAGATAAGGAAGAAAAAGAAGGAGAAGAGGTTGTAACTAAAGATCAAGATATTACCGCCGAGGTTCCTGCTGAAGGTGATGATGAAGAGTCTGGAAAAGAGGTAGAGGAAGAAGCTGAAGAAAAGCCAGTAGCTAAACGTAGAATAATGACCTTTGAAGATTTCGTAAAAGAAGAAGAGGTTACTGTTAATAAGAATGTTAGTTATCAGGATGATGAAGAAGAAGACGAAGATAATGCAGTTCCTGTAGCCGATTCTTATGCTAACGAAGAAGAGGAAGAAGAAAAGAAAGAAGAGATTGAAGAAAAAGTATCTCGTACTGTTTCAAGTATTAGATCATTCTCGCAATTTGTTTCTGAATCATATCTTTCTGAAGAAGCTGATAATGGTCCTGAATTAAAGGAAGAAACTCCTGATCAAAATGGTATTGCCTTACCTATTGCAAAAGGCGACGGTTCTAAAACAGCTGCCGCTGTTTCTGCTGAAATTGTAAAGTTAGGCGAGCCTGAAGAAAAGGATGAAAAAGAAGGAGAAGAATTAGTAACTAAAGATCAAAATGTTACTGAAGAACCTGTAACTGCAAAGGATGAACCTGCTGTACAAGGTACGGTTGTTGTAAAAGAAGGCAAGATTTCTGAAAAGGAAATTAAATCTGACGCCGAATTTGCAGAATATGCAACTGAGTTATTAAAATCTGCTCATGGTGATAAGTTTGATGAAGCAAAAGCCAAAGAAGTTATCGATGGTCTTACCTCTAAGTATAAAGGTGACTACGGTGCAATGGTTGGAGCTTTACAATCTACTATGGGAAAGTAATTTTTATAAATGAAATATATTAAGCTTTTTGAACAATGGCTGGCCGACAAAAGCCAGCCATTACTTTTAGAAGGTGGTGCTGCTGGCCACATGAATCATCCATTTGATGATAAAGGATTAACCTTTGGTGACTTTAAGAGCATCATCGATGCGGGTCTTAGAGGCGAATTGAATTTTGAAGAAGATCCTACTGAAAAAACAGATGGTCAAAATGTATGGGCTACTATACAGGATGGTCAAGTAAAATTTGCAAGAAATAAAGGTGAAAGTATTTCACCAATGTCTCTTTCTGATTTTAAACAAAAATTCCAGGATCACCCAAGCGCAACCGTTAGGGATACTTTTCAATTTGCTGCACAGGATCTTGCAGACCTTTTAATTAAATTACCAGCCAAAGTTCAACAGGATACATTTGATAATGGTAAGAATTTCATGAACATGGAACTTATCTATTCAAGAAATCCTAATGTTATTAATTATGATACCGATGTTATTCAGTTTCATAATATAACTAAGACAGATGGTAATGGCAATGTAATAGGTACTGATGCTCGCCCCGCTAAAGAAATTCCTGTAATCCTATCTAAAGTACAAGCAGATTTAGGAAAGACCTTTAAGATTATTCCACCTAGAATAATTCAATTACAACAGGACATGGACTTCAGTACAAATAAGCAGAAGTTTATTAATAAAGTAATTGAACTTCAAAAGAGATACGGTCTTAATGATGGCGATGAAGTATCTCGCTATCATGAAATGTGGTGGAGAGAACTTATTGATAAGGAATTTCCAAATGCTCCTCAAGATATTAAAGAAGGACTTTTAAGAAGATGGGCTTATGATGATAAGACTACATTAAATATGAGATCCTTAGATAAGGTGTTAACACCCGATGAATCTGCAAAGATTAAGAAATTCGATAAGGAAGATGTAAAGAAAAAGTATAAAGAAAACATTAGACCGTTTGAAGACCTATTTCTTGAACTAGGTTCGGTTATATTAAGTAATGCAAGTAATTTCTTAGCAGCTGATCCAACCGGTGAAACCGCTAGGCTTCGTGCATACCTTCAAGCAGAAGCCGATAAAATTAGAAAAACTGGCGGTGCCGATCAAATCAGAAAGGTTGAAGATGAATTAGCCAGACTTGATAGAATTGGTGGAATTAATTCAATATTTCCAACAGAAGGTATTGTTTTCAGATATAACGGAAAGCTTTATAAACTTACAGGTACCTTTGCTGCACTGAACCAATTACTCGGTATAATTAAGTACGGTAGATAGTACCAGATCTTACATCTAATAGGTTAACTATTTTAAGTAATAGGAAACTGTTTATAAGAAATCCGGTAACGATAATGGGTGAGCTATCGTCTCACCTTTTTTATTTTATGCGGTTTTCCACTGAATATATAAAAAGTAATACAAAACTAAATTAAATGAAAGAATTAGCTAGAATTTATAAAGAGTTAGGCCAGGATTTTATTAATGATCTATTTAAGGACTATCTTGTGGTAACCGAAAAGTTATCAGGGTCTGCTTTTTCATTTGAAAAATCTGGTTCATCCTTAAAGTTCTTTAAGTCTAATGATAAGCCTATTAATCTTGTTGATAGAACATTAATGGTTTATTATGAAAGTCCTATTAATTACATAAAGAAAACTACATTATCATTTATTGATTCTATTCCTGCAAATTGGAGATTTTGTTTTCAGTACTTTGTTCATAATGAACCGGGGGTTATTAAATATGATAAGTTACCTAAGAATAATCTGGTTTTAACTCACATCCAGGTAAAGAATCAATCTGGAAAATTTGTAAAGATTATTGAGGATCCTAGAGTTATTCAAGATTGGTCAAATGCATTAGGTGTAACCCCGCTTCTTCCTATCTTTAAAGGTTATCTAACCGACGAGCAAAAGGATAGTATTAAAAAGTTTATTGAAACTCCAATAGAAGATCAATTAGAGATTTTCAAAACTTCTTCATTCGCGGAGTATCTTATTAAGGTTCTTAATCCTAAAATGAGTTCTACTATTTTACAAGATGACCTAACAAAACCAATTGAATCAATCATATTTAAGTTTTATAAGCCAGGGACTACACAATCTGTATCTGCAAAACTAATTGATCCTTATACGGCAAATCTATTAAAACACAGAGAACCTATTGATCCTAAGAAGGCACCTGCAGATATTAATGAAATTCTATTACTCGATATTCTTGCATTTATTGAGGAAAGAGGTTTAAGAGCAGGTGAATTATTAAGTAGTACACCAGATGAAAGATATTTGGAATTGGTATCATCAATATTTAATGAATATGTAACTAGAAGAGGTAAAGGCCTTAATGATCTGGGAATAGAAAGAGCTGAATTTGCAAAAGGAGATGAATTCAAATTAAATATAGATCTTATTCCTAGCCAGGCTACACAAAGTATTCTTAGAGGAAATGAAACAATGCAGGATCTATTTAAGATCATGTTAGGATCATTACGTAAGAAAAGAAACCCTGAAAGAGTTGGTAATATATTAACACCTTCCGTTATTGAAGATTTTAATGAACTTGTTACAAAAATTGAAGATGCAATTAATAAACCCGTTGATGATAAGTTTAAGACATTTACAGATTATCTTAATCTTAAAAAGACCAATGAGTCTTATGAAACTGCGGAAGATTTACTCATAGCGGAAAAGATCTTAAACTATAATAACTTTATTAACTTAGGTAAAGTAGTTATTGAATCAGACGTAATGGACCAATCAATAAAAAATCCTAAAACAGGCAGAAAGGTAAAAGTTTCTTCTGCTTTAAGTTATGATAAGGATTCTGATGTATATAAAAAGGCCAAAGAATTACTTGGATCTGATGAAAAGGAAGTTTCATCTGAAATGTCAGATTCTCTAAAAAAGAAATTTACATCTGACCGGGTAAAAAATATTCAGGCCGACTATAGTAGAATTGCATTTGAATCGGATAAGGATAAAGAAGAGTTTAAAAAGAGCTTTGATAACTTACTTAGTGGAAAGTCATTAACACCAGATGAAGCAAAGGTGGTTTCCAAATATGCAAAGGTTGGTGATGCTAAAAATGCATTAAAAATTTATTTTGCATCGAGTAAACCTGGTGTATTTGGCCAAACGTCTAGAGAAAAGGTTTTAGATTTAACTGATAAAGATGGATCTTTAAAAGATGAAATGACTAAGTTAGGAATGGAGATTACTGCATCTACAACTGTTGCAGGGGATGAAAAACCTAAGATTGCTACTAAAGAGATTAATCCAAATAAGTTGGCTGATAATAAAACATATAAGCCTAAAGTAGATGTAGTAAAAAATGATAATGGAGAAATTCAGGAAATATCAATAGGTACTACGAAATTAAAAAGACTAAAGGAACCTGATCAAGAAAAACTTTTTTCTGCATATAAGAAACAGAATCCTAATTTATCCGATGATGAAGTAAGAGGTTTAGTTGATCGAACTAATAGAGCAATTGAACGAAATAACAGATCTTTAGAAAAATTTGAAAAACTTAAGGATGTTGATTTCTTAGAGCCAGTACCAGGATTACAGGATCTTACACAAAAAGAAAGAGCTGACAAAATCGGCAAAGAATATCCTAAGTTAATTTCTGAAAAAATGAAAACCCTTATCGGAGATAATCCAACAGAAAAGGAAAGTGGTGTACTTAAAGGAATTGAAGATCTTTCAAATATTGAAGATCCTGAAGAATTTAACCAAGCATCGGTAGAGGTACTTAGAAAAATGGATGATATAGAAGCATTAAGAAAGGGTAGTTCTGACTTAGCAGAATCTTTTGCTTATATCTATATGAATAAAAAGGGATTTAGAACAGAATTACCTGCCGGTGAAAATTTCCCAGTTGCCGATGTTATCTGTTTAGGCAGCGATACGAATCTAAATGATCTAGATCCAGATTCACCTGACTATGCAGAAAAAGTTGCTATGCAAGGTTTAGGCTTTGCGGTTAATCTTGAAACTATAGGAGGGATTAGTGTTAAGAAAGACGGCGGTGCTGCATCTGCATTAAAGAATAAGATTGGAGAATCTACATTTAAGAATAAAGAAACTGGTGAAAAGTTACAATCGTTAGCAGATAATCATAATAACTTTTTAGGAACTGTTGAAAATCCTACTACACCAGAAACTATTAAAAAAGGTTCAGAACAATTAGATAATGTTGAAGATTGGGCAATCAGCAATGGAATTATTTCAAAAGATAGTCTTCCACTTAAATATGGAAATAGGACGCCTAGAGAATGGGCTAAGGATACTCTTAAAAAATGGGATGATGAAGGGTATGGTCCGTTTCCTAAATGGCAAGAAGATGCGTTGGAGCAACACCTAAGGGCCTCTTTACTTATTGGTGAACTTCATAATAATGATCTTGAAGAACAGTCTTACGGTAATATAAACGTTTCAACTGCTAAACAAGGCGGTGGTATGAATATAACTGATGGAATTACAACTGCATCATTGATGAAAATGTCTCCTAACCCAGGATTTAAGTTTATGAAAGGCAAGGGTCCTGATGGTACAACTATACCAAGACCTAATGCAATTTATTCTGCAAACCTCGTTCATGCTGATTATGACCCAACAACCGAAAGATTCAAAATGAATAAATAAAAAAAGACACTTAGATGAAAAATCTTAAAAACATTGATACATTTTTAGTTGAAAAGAAAATTTCTGTTAAAAGGAGATACACAGAAAGCCATCCTGCTAAGTTTGTGTCTACTTCAGCTAAGATTAGAAATGTTCTTTTGGATTCAATTGGCGATGGCCATTTAACAGAGGAAGAAATTAATAAAATCTTATCTGAGATTAATGCAAACAAGAGATGGTTAAAAAGAAACCTAGACCTTTTTAATATTAGTGAAGATCAGGAAGGAATTAAGAGATATTCCCTTTCACCCTTTGGCAATAGAATTAGAAAGGCTACGAAGGTTACTTCAATTACCGAAGCCTTAAATGTTCCTCATAAAGATCAAGGTAAAAAGAAGGTTAATATTTTTGTTGGAAGATTTCAACCTTTTACATTAGGGCATGTTAAGGTTTTTGAACAGATGTATAAAAAGAATGGCCACCCTGTTGTGGTATTCTTAGTAAGAGGTGGCAAACCTGATCCTGAAAAAAATCCATTCAGTGAAGAATTACAGCAGGCTATGTTTGCTGATATGACTAAGCAATATCCATTCCTAGAGGCTGCTTTTGTAGTTCCTAACGGTGCAATTGATACTCTCTTTGCAACCGCAAGACCTGCATACGAGCCGGTTATGTGGGGATACGGTACTGATAGAAAGCGTGCGTATGATGCTATGATTAATAAACCGGAATACAGAGAACAACTTGGGGTTGATCCTGAATTTACTGGATTTGAAATAGGCAGAACTGATGATGACATTTCAGCATCTAAAGTTCGTAATGCTTTAACAATAGATGATGAAAACACATTTAAGAAAATGACACCTAAGAGTATTCATAATTTCTATAAAACTCTACAGGATACATTAAACCCAATAAAAGAAAGTAAACAAATGAAAAACTTAAAATCAATTAATGAATTTCTTGTAAGAGAAAAGGATGAAGAGAAAGAAGCCCCAGTAACCCCTAAAGTAGATACATCAGAAGGTACCTTTAAAGAGATGGATGTTAATGGAAAAACATATAATGCTATCTTATCTACATTTGATGCTATTGGTGCTAAGCAAAAGGCTATGGGTAAAGATGTAGTAGGTCTTATTTCATTACCGGGTGATAATGAAGTTTATGAATTATTATCAAAAGAAGATGAAAAGACAGAAGAATCTGTTAATGAAGAGTATATTGAGGTTATGGATTCCATTCGTATGGCTAATGCGTTAGGAGAAATTCAACAGATTTGGCAGCAGTGGAAAAATGGTCCTGCTACCGAACCTAGTGATATTAGACCTGCACAAAAAGAACTTAAGGGTTGGATAGATCGTTGGTTTAAAGATAATATTAAATAATGCCTGCACAAAGTAAAGCACAACGTAGACTTTTTGCTCTCGCTCTTTTATATAAGAGAGGAGAGCTTTCTGCATCTGAAGCATCAGATGAGGTAAAAGATCTATCTAAATTACCAGAAAAAGACTTAAGAGATTACGCTGAAACTAAAGAAGAAGGTTTACCTGATAAAGTAGCCGAAGAAACTGTAACTCTTAATCCTAATATGAATGTACAGGGAATGGGTCCCGTTGAGTTTCCAGGAAATCCTGGCTCTGCTGATTCATTTACTACTCAGCCTACCGGAAGTGGAGACATTCCTGGTGGAAAGAAAAAGAAAAAAATAAGACTCTTATCATTTGATCAATTTTTAGATCTTATGAAGATAAAATAAATAAGGTACAATGCCAGTATTACCTAAGTATCAGTTAAAGCAATTATTTGAGGCCGGAGATTTAATCACTCAAGTAACAATGAATGACCTCATTGAGGCCACATATAACCCTACCTTGGTTGCTGGTGCCAATGTCACAATTACTAAAGTAGAAAGTCCATCCGGAGCTACTATAACAATTTCATCTGATGGGGGTGGTATTGCTGACGTAACAGGTGGAACTGCAATTAATGTTCAATCAATTGGTGATAATAGGCAAGTATCTTTAAAGCTTGATAATTCTCAAACTAATTTAATTGTTAATGGTTCTAATCAACTAACATTTGCTGGGGTACATATTAAAGATGAAGGCATTAATGTTGGTACATATAAAACAATTAACTTTATAGGTACTGATGTATTAGCACAGGATAGTGGAACTCCTGGTCAGGTAAATGTTTATGTTCCTACTCCACAATTTGCATCTCACTTTAACACTATGGATGGTACAACACCTGGGCTAGTAAGTGAAGCCGGTATTACGAGATCAATTGTAAGAATAAGTTCTCCAACAGTAGAAGGTAGTCCATTTAAGACTAACGGTTGGGCAGGAACTAATCAACCTGCATATACCTCAGCAAACGGATCTGTTAACTTTGTTACCGGTGGTCAAGTTACTGGATTTAGCGGAAGTGCAGGAGGTAATGCAACAATAACAGTTACTCTATTTGATGCAAATGGTACAACTCCGCTTGAAACATTCACAACCCCAACTCTTTATCAAAACGGTACTCACGTTTCTCCTAGTGGAGATATCACGGTAATTATTTCGGCATATGCTGCAGATTCTTCAAAATGGAAAGCTGCAGTATTTATAACTGTTGTAGCTGGAGATATCTTAGCAAATGCAGGAAGATCTGGTGGAAGATACCAAGTAAGAGCAGTAATGAACACTGATAGCGTTACTGATGGCGGTGGTACATATACATATAACCAGGCATCTGTATTCTTTGATACGAATCCTAGTACACCGGTAATTAATGGTTCGATGACAATCGTTGAATCTGTTCCACTAGTAAAACATTTAAGTGGTGTTGAATATTACATTCTTAACTCAACCTTTGAGGTTGATGTTACTGATATTGATAATCTTAATGCAAACACACAAGGTAGAGCCGGTGCAGCACAATGGAATTTCTTATTGACCGGAGCTGAATATGGATTACCTACACAACAGCTTAATGCATGGTCATTAACAAACGGTACATGGAACGGTACATGGACAAATCTCTATAATTTGTTAAATGCAAATTTTGAATGGACTGCTTGGCCTATTACTTCTTCAAATTATAGATTTAGAAATTCAACAGCTAACGGAACTTCAACTGTGTATGACCCATGGAATACTGGTAATACAATAAATAGTTCAAACCAATCGGTACTTATTGATACATACGGAACAGTAGCAACAAATCTAGGTGAAGATTTTGAAGATGAGTCTCAAAGATTAACCAGAGGTGCTGCTTCTTACTCTTCATTTAACTCTGCTGCCACTCTAGGAACAAGTTTAAGTAATCAAACCGGTACTGGTCCATTTAGCGATGGCTGTGTTGTAGGAAGTTATTTAGTAAGAGCTGATAAATTCTTTGCTGATAATGGTAACAGTCCGCAATTAGCAACTCTTATTCCTAACCTAACATCATATAAGCCTAATACATTAGGACCTAATCCTAACTATAGCACTTATACACAGAGAGCAACTTATCATAGAAGATTTTATACTGCAAGTGCTCTTCCTATTGCCAACTTTGATATGTCATTTGGTGGATCTTGGGGATCTAGCGGAAATGCAGCCACGGCATTAGCAAATAGTCAACTAAAGATATATGTAAGAAGAGAAAATTCACAGCCTGGCGGAAGTTTTGGTCATGGTGCAAATCCTCTTTCTTTACACGGAGCTCTATATAATTCAGGATCACCTGTTAATCCATTCAATGATGGAGCGAGTGGCGTTGATACTGTAGGATCTTTAATCAGGACCGCTGGTTCAGGTAATACTGTAACTGGTACATTTGGCAATTTTGGTGCTCTTAATGGATTCTGGGTTGAGATTCAAATTATAGATCCTGACATTAAAATAGACTTTATTAATGTCACTCTTCAATTTACAAACGGTACTACTGAATCCAATCCAGTATAACCTGATGTGGATTGATAAATACTATAAATAAATTGGGAAAATGGATAACACATTTAAAGATACTATTCGTCTTAAAGTAGATAAGAAAAATAACATATGTCACCTATCAGTAAGAAGCTCTGAATATAAAGTTGAAGTATTCAAGATTTCTTTGGGTGATATGTCTAGTTTATTATCCCAATTTAAAGAAGGAATGAGAAATGATGGAGATATTGACGTATCACCAAAAACCGAAACGAAAGATTAAGTAAATAAGATATAAATAATGGGCTTTAGTTCATCAGAAGTTGCAAAACTAACATTTAAAGTACAGGCTGCCAATGTAATAGATGCCGATTCAGGTAACTATTGGTATCAGTCTAAACTCGAGAATATGCCTGCTATCAAGGCTAGCAGGATCATGATGCAGTATGATACTGTTACAACAAACGTTCCTGCAAGTTTTGCTCAATTGGTGACTTTCACGCAATCTGGGCAGCCTTTACATAATATAGTTGGTGATGAGTATACTGGTACTAGCACCAGGTTAACTATTTTAACATCAGGAAATAATAACACCTGGATTGCATATGATACATATAACGATCCAGGATCAGGCAGAAAGGATCTCTGGATTAATCCAACAAGTGTACCTAATTTAGTAACAGGGCTACCAACTACTTACTATCAAATTGCTCTATATAGTGGAAATCCTGCAAGCGGTGGTGTACAATTATCAACATCATTAGGGCAGAGTGGTGGTGAAGTAGGTTGGGTATGGAACTATGATCAAGGTTTACTTTTCTTAGCAAACGATTTTATTCAATACATACAAAACAATCCTGCTCTTTATCCAGCAGGGATAGATTTTTATGTAAGAGGTTTTAGATATATTGGGCAACTTGGATTAAGCGGTGCAAGTGGTGCTAGCGGTCCTGTTGGTTCTACTGGTGCAACTGGTGTTCAAGGCGCATCTGGTGTTCAGGGTGCAACTGGTTCTCAAGGACCTACTGGAAGAACTGGTGCAACAGGTGCGAGTGGCGCAACTGGAGCTCAAGGTAATATAGGATTCCAAGGATCTTCTGGGTCTAAAGGCTCAACAGGATCTACAGGTGATCAGGGGTGGCAAGGAGCAACTGGATTAGATGGAGCTACTGGTGATCAAGGATTTCAAGGTAGAACTGGATTAGATGGTGCAACTGGTAATCAAGGTTTTCAAGGTGGAACTGGTATAAACGGTTTAGATGGAAATCAAGGTTCAACTGGAGCAAGTGGTGCAACTGGTGATCAAGGTTCTCAAGGTTCTCAAGGATTGGTAGGATCTACTGGAGATCTAGGATTCCAAGGAGCAACTGGTGATCAAGGACCACAAGGTATAAGCGGTTTCCCGGGGCCTGATGGTTTTCAAGGAAGTACTGGATCAACTGGAGCAACTGGTGTAAGTGGTGATGCTGGATTTCAAGGTTTCCAAGGGGGTACCGGATTAGATGGTTCAACTGGTAATCAGGGATATCAAGGAGCAACAGGTCAAGATGGACAACAAGGAGTGCAAGGCGGTACCGGTGCTGCTGGTAGAGCAGGATTTCAGGGTGATGTAGGTTTCCAAGGCGCGACTGGCTTAGAAGGAGCAACTGGAGAACAGGGTTTCCAAGGAGGTACTGGTGCTGCTGGCAGAGCAGGGTTTCAGGGAGACGTAGGTTTCCAAGGTGGAACTGGTTTAGAAGGAAGTACAGGTTTCCAAGGTGGAACTGGATTGGATGGTAATAGCGGAGCAACTGGTGCAACTGGTCAACAGGGATTAAGCGGTGCTACCGGGTTAACTGGTTTCCAAGGAGCTACTGGTATAACCGGTGATCAAGGATTCCAAGGTGGAACTGGAGAACAGGGTGCTACTGGAGAACAAGGATTCCAAGGAGCTACTGGTATAACCGGTGATCAAGGATTC
>Ga0209229_10000150_pt1 | contig 26488 bp, 37 predicted proteins | sample SanBayMetagenome_FD_187466 | JGI IMG/M metagenome (GOLD analysis project Ga0209229, IMG submission 187466) | Freshwater and sediment microbial communities from dead zone in Sandusky Bay, Ohio, USA (SPAdes) (version 2) | ecosystem: Environmental > Aquatic > Freshwater > Lentic > Sediment... | reverse complement strand
GTTTTGCCGTCCACCTCTGTAGAAAATTTACCCCCTACCGGGTTAATACCTTTCGATTCGTAAGCCGACTTGCTATTATGGCACGACGTACATAACGGCTGCATGTTAGTTGTTTCCCAAAACTCACCACCTAAGCGAACTGGTTTGATATGGTCTATGACGTTGGCAACCTTAACAATTCCTTTGGCTTTGCAGTCACGGCACAACGGCTCATGCTGCAAAACTTGCCGACGTATCGCACGCCATTCTTGCGTCTGGTAACCTGCATGATAGAATCGGCGGCCTTGATGCTCGCCTTTAGGCTTGGTAGTTCTCTTGTTAATGGTTGGCATGTTGCAAATATAGAACCTAATTTGTTAATAATTTTATGTAGTGACCGCCTCGGTCTTTCTCAACGTGCCAGTCACGCCCATCATTCTCAATAAATATTTTCATCCAAGTTCCCCATTTCTTAGCTGTCAGCTTGCTAAACTCCTTATTTGATTCCACAAATGCAGCCAATAAAGTTTTATAGTATATCGGCGAATAGGTGTCAAAGTGGTAATCTTCTATAAACTCCACGAACTCGCTGCACGTTTCCTGTATATAACGCTTACGGCTGGCATTCTCAAGCGGTGCGCTTATTAACCCATAGCTTAAATAATTCTGTAGGTTAAACACCATGAAGTTATCAAATCGGTTCCAATCGTCTGCGCTCCAATCGTCAAACAACAACTTACCGTACTCCATAATAGGGGTGCGCTTTGCGTTGAAATATTGGTAAAACTCTATTTCGTGCCGCCTACGCTCATGGCTATGCCCTGTGCCTTTTATGACGTAGTTAGTAGTAATCAATATCTTTGGGCTGCGCTCAAATGGGATAAATATTTCGTCTTTATTTTTTCTGTTAACCGTCACTCCCTCGGTAATCAATGGGAATAAATCCTCAAAATTAAAATTCCTGCGAACGTCATCAAAAGCTAACACTTGGCTATCAATACTAACTCGCTGGTAAACAAAATCGCCCTTATTGTCGTATTTTTTGCCGTCAATAACAACCACGTTTTTAAAAGCTTTCAATGCGTTAATCATTATCGACTTACCGCTTCCGCCGTTTGGGTTGTCGTCAATTTCCTGATCGTTGAAAATTATGGCTTTTTGGTGTGTCTTATCCTTGTAACTATGGATTAAATAACCAAGCGCCGTGCTTAGAGCTTGCATTCTCACCTCGTAACTATCACTGACTTTCAAGCACAAATCGGCAAAATCGTTATCAATAACCTCGGTTTGCTTCCAGTTGCGCTGTATAATTTGCCGCTCCCAAATAAAGCCATTAATATCAATGTAGCTGATTAACTTGGTATTGTCTTTGTCAACCTTTAAAACCCCATTCAGAAATGGAATAAACGCGGTGTCTTTGGTGTCCTGTAAAATTTTAACATCAATCGATTTTAGCAGCGTTAAAAACTGGTCGGTAAACAATGCGCTGTTTTTGGTGCAATAATTGAATACAGACGGTTCTTTTTCTTCCAGATATTCCAGAATGTACTCTTTAATTAACGCCGCCGAACTGAATGACAGAATATTTGATTTGACCTTCACAAATGTTGGAATCAAAGCGCCTTCAGGGAAATATTTAAAAAATCCTGAATCTTCAAGGAAATTCTTAAACTTTAGGCTGTCTATTGATATTTTACCCTTCCCATCAATTGACCAGAATATGTCGTTTGTAGTGTTGCCCATAATTTCGGCTATCACTTCGTCATTAACGCTAAAACGCTGCTGTATTTCCTGCGCTGGTATTTTTGAACGAATGGCGTTTTCAATCTGTTTACGCTTCCGGTCATCCTCAAAAAACTCTTCGCTAAACACATTACTTCGATATGCCGAACGAATTGCAGCTGCTGCCTCGCTATGGTCAAAATCGTCGTTTATCAAATGCGTCGTTGCTATGTATTCACATGTTTCTTTGCTCACACCTATCCGGCAACAAACGCCGCCAAACTGAAATACTGAATTATTACGGTTACCCTTTCCGTATGGGTGGTTTTTATTCAACCATTTCAAAGCAATATCAATCAACCTATCTTCGTCGGTTATCGGAATTATGGCAGCGCGTTCTGCTCGTTTGTATGGCTCCAGCTCGTTAATTTCTGTAAATGGCTGCGCGTTATAATTGGTGAATAAATCAGGATCGTACGAAACAAAACACAAACGGCTAATATTGCTATTTTTCACATCAAAAAACATCGGCTCGTCTATATAATCGCCGTATGCTTTAAATCTCTTGCGGTAGTCGTCCTTACTCGATTTTGGAATACTTACAACGGCTTTAATTCCGTCACCTGATGGGCTGCGAAACATCAATACCGTGTGGCTATCATTTTTCAGTTTATCCCAAATGCGTTTATAATCCTCTTCGGGTAAATGGTCGTAGTCGGTAATCATTAGCCCGCTGGCTTCCTGTATGTCGTTATCGTTTCTATTTACCGCTATGCCTCCAAATAAGACCGCGTGAAGCTTTTTCTTCGCTTCGTCGTACTCAACCTTCGGAAGCGTCCTAATATGCTCTATATCGGCCTTATATGACGTTTTAAGACGTTCTGCAACCTCTTCCAATGTCAGGTCGAAGGCTTTTGTCGTTCCAAGCACGCCAGCGAATACGGATATTTTAGTCGTTTTCATTTTCGACGCTGTCTATTATTGAATCTAACTCTTTTGTGAGCCTATATCTTTCTATCAAAAAATCATTATTTAATTTCAATAAATTTGAATTAGTAATCAATTCAGATATTTTTTCTTTGATATGATAACCTTGTTTCCATAGTTCAACCTCCAAATTGGTCAACATTCTTAGCATGTCAACATCATAGAACAAATAATACTCATACATTTTGCTTTGATTGTTTCCGTTTAGAGCTTCGCGGAATCTGTTTACTGCTCTTAATTTTTCTTTTTTTGTCATAAATAAAAAAACCCCATCAGATTTGCGGCGGTAGGAGCGCACACAAATCCAACAGGGCAATATCTTTTAACTTTCGGAACCTCCTACGCTCCAGTTAACGTCACAAATATAACCTCTGAATCCCTATTTATTTTACTATAATTTTTTTTTTTTTTTTCTACGAAGATAATAGAGAGAGATTGATTTGTGAACATAATGCAACCATGCGTGACCTTTGGCGTGACCATTGAACACCAGTAAAATCAAGCCTCGCGACCTTTGTGACCTTTGAAACCCGTTTTTTGGCACCCCCCCCTAAACTAAATAATAGTATATAAGAAATAAGGGGGGTATGTCAATGGTCACATGGTCACACTATTTCCCCCCCTTCCAAACTTTCAAACACGCCTCGTATCTCTCAAGCTGCTTCCCGTAATAATTCGGCATTGCAAGCCAATCGTGGTATGTTTTAAAATGGTGCATAATCGTTGAATGGTCGCGCTTCATCCAAGCGCCAATGGTTTTAAACGTTTTTTCCAAATCGTAACGCGCAATCAATGAAAACACTACACGCGCCTCGCATAAATCGGAAAGCTTAGATTTTGATTTTAAACGCTCTGGGCTATGGCCATAGATATTGGAAACAATTTGCCCCAATCTGTCCAATTCAGTCCCCAAACCGCCGTGTTTAAGATAGTGCTGGTAGTGTATGGCTTGCGGCCAATCTTTAAAGCTGGCAAACCATTGGTCGTTGACCATGACGTCGATGCGGTCGCCGTTATCGCTTAGAACTATCATTGTTCGTTATTATAACAATTAGGAATGCTGCGCAAAATAGCAGCACGCATGCAAATCGCCCTTCCTCGCTCCATTGCTGCGAATTTATATTTCCGAATATAAACGCAAATGCCAGATACACGGCAGCCAAACTGGCTATAACTCTCTTAGTTAGCATTGCGCTTCCTTTCCATGTATTTCTTTTTAGCTAATCTTATCTTGGTTCTAAAATCGTCGGCCTCTTTAAATTCAAATTTCAATCGCTCAAAATCTTCCTGTAAAATTGCCAACGCTTGAGCGTCGTGCTTCCGGTTGTTGTGTACGGTGTCGTAGTCGCTTGAAAGCGTTATATAACGGTCTTTCATCAAAGCCAACTGCGTTACGGCCTCATGGATTTTAATATCCTGCTCATGTGCTTGCCGCACCATGTGGCGCAGCTCGGCTTTTTTCTTTTTTAAGGCGTCAACTAAACGTTGGTTAACAATTACCGCAACGATTGAAGCGGTGGCAGCTCCTATAAAATAGGTCGCAACTATTTGGATAGTCATATTTGGTTTAATAAATGTCTGATTGCTCCCTCGCTCATTCCCATGCGTTCGGCTATCGCGCTCCAAGTTAGGGCGAAATCCTCGCGAAGTATTAGTATTGCTTCCACCTTGGCTTGGTGTTTTAAATTTAAATGCAGCGGCTCTGGCTCGTTAATTATTATCGGTTCCCCGTCGTAGTGTATTATCATTGTTACCTCCAAATGTTTGGTTTAAAACTTCTACTAAGTCTGTGGCATCATAACCGTTGGTGCTTCCAATTTTTTCACCATTAACATACACGTCATATCCGTATGTTGTGCAACAACCATCAGCGCAAGTGTGTTCGTAATCTACGAGTTCAATTCTCATTGTTACCTCCGAATGTTTCGCTGTAGTATTGTTCTGTGTTTTTTCTTGGCTCATTGTTGATGTGGTATTCATATTCATCATAAACACCATTTGCAAACGCTTCTTCAATCTCCTCCTTGTGCATTGCTTTGGCTTGTTGGATTTGTGGAATAAACCTTGTTGTATCTACTCCACTTTCAAATAGTTGTTCAACTAACCACTCTACGCTACTTTGTTTATTGCTCATTGTTACCTCCTATTTTATCACGCATCCATTTTGCACCTACTTCAAGTGCTTGTCTAACTTCCCAATTTTCACTACTATGCTTAAATTCCTTTCCTATCTCCTCATCACTTGGTAGTTCGATTGGGGTTAGATGTTCTATCATTATTGTTGTAAAGCCAATTCTTTGATTTTCTCGTATCATCATTGCTTTATATACTTCTTCTTCTGTGTATAGTTTCATAGTTTGTTTATTGTTGCTCATAACTGCCCCCCTCTGTACATTTTTCTCAACTCTTTGCTTGCGTGTTTGGCCACAGGATTCTGCGGTGTCCACTTTGGCAGCTCGTCGGGTTGGTTTGAGTAATCGTAAGGCTTTGCCTCGGTTAATTTGTTCCATGCCTTGTGCATTAAAAACGCAACGGGTAGGCTGATTGGGTAGAGTAGTAAAAATTCGATTGGTAACATGCGAGCAAACCTACGCACATTTATTCAACATTGCAATACCCAATGTTTTATTTTTAAAACAAATTACATTTCTATGACAATACAGATATGCTTTCAGATACGCTCCGAACTACTGCAGCCTTGCCGCCGCTGGCGTTTACGACGTTTACAAAGTTTTTCTGTTCGTCTGTTGCGCGGCCTTTAATTGTCTTAACTTCCAGCGCCACGAATACGGCCACCTGTTTACCCACCATCTCTGGCGTGATTGTAACGGTCTGCCATCCAATTAAATCGCTGCTGCCCACAACTAATCCATAGCGCACCTTGTTTTGAGCGTCAAAGCCCGTGTTGTTGCGAAATATTCGCACGTTTTTAAGCTTGCTAACTGCCAGCATTATTTGGCGCATTAAATTTGTTTCGCTCGTTACCGACGGCAACGGCTCGTTGCGTTGTTTTCCTCGTTCCATTTTATTAAATTTGCTGCGCAGTCGTTAAATTATTCTTCTAAAAAACGTAAACGATTAAACAGGCCAATTGACTGAGTTGGCTATTGAAGCAGCCCATCCCCGTGGGCTGTTTTTATTTTGCCCGCTGCTGATACATCTGCCATCTATGCCAAGCCCAGCCGGGTTTGTAACCGCGTTTAAATGCAATCGCTTTCAGTTCTTCCAACGACTTAGCCCCCCAAACTTCAACTTTCGCCTGATGTTTGGCGCGTTCCACATCCTCAATAGGAACCAACTGCCCAGCAACTTGCTTTACCTTCCGCGGTTTCTCTGGCGCTTTCGCTCCGCACTCAGGACAATACGCCGCTTGATGCACCGCATAGCACAACTTACATTGCCTAACCGCTTCAACGGCCTGCTGCTTTGCTTGCTTCGGCCTGCCGTCCAATGTCCACTCACGCGCAGCTGTTGGCATCCCATGGCGAAACACATTACCGGCATGATCTAATATAACAGCGTGCTGTTTCCCCGGTACAGGCCTCAATGCACGCCCCACCTGCTGCAGATACAGCGCCTCTGATTGTGTCGGCCTTAATAATATCGCGCACTCCACTGCTGGAATATCCGTGCCTTCGCTCACTATATCGCAGGACGTTAACACTTGCACGCTGCCGTCTGCTAATCCGTTTATGCGGCGCTTCCGTTCGTCGTCTGGCAGGCTGCCGTCTACGGCCTCGGCTCTGTAGCCCTCGGCTCTGAACATATCAGCCACGCGCTCGGCATGTTGAACAGAAACGCAAAACACAATTGCGGGTTTCCCATCCGCAAGCTTACGATATTCAGCCACCGCGTCGCCTGTTATCTTCGGTTTGTCCATGGCCGCGTCCAATTCCCCGCGGTTATAATCGCCGCCTAATTTCCGCACTCCCGAAACATCGGCCACCGATGCAGCGTAAACCTTCGGCGCGCATAGATAACCCGCTTCAATTAACTCACGCATTGTAACGCCTTCTAACAGCACATCGAACGCTTCGCTTAATCCTTTGCCATCCAAACGGCACGGAGTTGCTGAAACGCCTAATATATACGCCTTCGGTTGTGTTTCAATTATAGCATGCCAACTGCCAGCAACAGCGTGATGCGCTTCGTCGCATATTATTAAATCGTAACTGCCTATATCTCGACGTGCCGCTGTCTGCACCATCGCAATCTGTAACGGCCAATCTAACTGCATCGAATATCCCGGAGCGATTGCCCCCCAAGGAATACAGGCGGCTGAAACCTTGGCAATTGTTTGCCGTAATAATTCCTGCCTATGCACGATAACAAGCACGCGCTTACCCTTGCTTACGGCCTGCCGTGCTATCTCGCAAAATATAATTGTCTTACCTGCGCCCGTGGGTAGCTGATATAATACGCGCCTATGCTGCGTGAACGCCTGCCGTATATCAGTTATGGCGGTTTGTTGGTAATCTCTCAATTGCATCTTTCAATCTATTATATATAACCAATGACTGCGGCATGCGCTTTTCCCAGCGGTGTATAATCGAGCGTGATATTCTCAATTCGTCGCAGATGCTGCTCAAAGTTCGGCCTTTTTGTTTTGCTAATAATTTTAAATCCTTAATCATATTGTTGCAAATCTAAAACATTTATTTTAATATTGCAACATGAAAACCGAAATAGCAGTATTAAGCCGCACATGTATAAATGGCGTGTGGTGGTTCACCGTATGGCATGAAGGCCGTATGCGTGGCAAATTTATCGAGCGCGATTTAGCGGAGCATTTAAAGCGTGAGCTATCCGCTGGGAAACTTAAAACTCCCATGTATTATGTGTTTGAGTATGCTGTTGAACGCCTTGGCGCTACGCATTACATAACTGAATTTATACAGGAATCAATGCAGCAGGAAGCCGAACATTTACAGGATGCTTTTAATTACGGCAAAAACGATTCCGATTATTTTCTTGACGCAAAGGATTTTTATAATAGAACTTATGTTACAGTACCTAAGTAAATCACGCCTCGACCTAATCCACCGCAGCCCCTACCTATATTGGTGGAAGTATTTAAGCGGCGAATATATAGAACCAGAACCCACGCCAGCGCTTGTGTTTGGTAAAGCGTTTCATTGCCGTGCATTGGAACCAAGTGAATGGGGAAAGCGTTACACCATCGCGCCAATGGTAGACCGCCGAACCAAGGAAGGGAAACAACTATGGCAGGAATTTACGGAGGCTAATGCTGATAAGGAAATAATAACACGCGATCAAGACGCGCAAATCGAAGCCATGCACCGCAGTTTAATGCGTCACCCAATGGCTAACCACTTGCTAACTTGCGCTGGTGAATCGGAGCGGCAGCTGGATTGGGAAATAGACGGCCAACCTTACCGCGGCATATTGGATAAGCTTACCGATTCGGGTTTTATTGTTGACATTAAAACAACGGATGACGCAAGCCCGCGCGGATTCGCTTACAGCGTGCGTAAATACCGATATCATGTGCAGGCCGCCATGTATTTAGACGGCGTTACTGCAACCGGTAGTATGCCCGAAGCTTTTATTTTAATAGCCATCGAGAAAACTGCGCCGTATCTATGCGCTGTTTATTATTTAACTGATTCCGATATTGAAGCAGGCCGCGAAGCCTACAAAGCCGACGTTGAAACATACCGCCGCTGCATGTCGTTAAACGATTGGCCGCAGTACGGAACCGAAGTAATGCCTTTAAATTTAAATTTATAATCATATTGACGACGTCAACGAAATGATAACACAATGAAAACAAAAAAGTATCTTACACAATTATTAGACGGAAGCGGGCATTTAAATCCAGCTCCTGTAAAAAAGTTTGAAAAAGCTCCAGATTATTATGGGTATATAAAATTTGATGATAAATTTTTAAAATTGTCCGCTTGGGTACATTTAAAAAACGGCAAAAAATTCTTATCTATAAGAGCAATTGAAACAGATATTGAAGGGAATCCTATTTATATAAACACAGAAAGCCCAATTAATAGCATATAACAAACAATTATGACACCAAAAGAAAAAGCACAAAATTTAGTTGAAAAATTTAATGAGTTATTAACTTATCGAGAAAGCAAAACCAAAACAAAAGAATGTGCATTGATTATGGTTAATATAATGTTAACTAATTCTACATTTATGTTAAGCAATGGAGAGTTATACTATTGGAATGAAGTAAAAAAAGAAATAGAAAATTTATGACAACCGAAATAACCACAACAGAAACCGCTGAAACCTTCAGCTTGCAATCATTTGAACACGCCCAGCGCGTGGCAAAAGCCCTATCCAGTTCTACCATGATTCCAAAGGATTATCAAAACAACATCCCCAACACGCTTGTTGCCTTGGAAATGGCGCACAGGATTGGAGCCAGTCCGCTGATGGTTATGCAGAATTTGCACATCATTCACGGCCGCCCGTCATGGAGCAGCTCGTTTATTATCGCAGCGCTTAACAGCTCTGGACGATTCACCGCATTGAAATTTAAGAATACCCCAACAACTTGCCAAGCTTATGCAACCGAGCGCAGCACTGGCGAACTTTTGGAAGGCCCGTTAATCACCATCGAAATGGCAACCGCCGAAGGATGGACGACTAAGCAGGGCAGTAAATGGAAGACAATGCCGCAGCTTATGCTCATGTATCGCGCTGCTGCTTTTTTTGGCAGGTTGTACGCGCCTGAAATTATGATGGGTATGCACGCCGTTGAAGAAATCAGCGACGTGAACGAAGCACCGGAAGCGGTGGCTAAATTAAATCAAATCGCTGCTAAGTAGTAGCGTATAGGTGAAGCGGTCGCCGTATAGTGTGGCCGCTTTATTTATCACCTCCATAAACTCGTCGAAATCCTGCGCCACTTTAAACACTTGGCAACCTTCGCTCCAATTTTCAACGTATGTGCTATTTGTTCCTGCCTTATGGATGTTCACCCCAGCGTTCCAAACTTCCTGCTCGTTCACATAGTCGAACTCCAAATCTCTGTCGCCGTCGCGATAGCCACGAAGCGCACCGCATTGGCGCAATGCTTGGTATTTGCCTTGATGCAAACCAAGCTGATGGGAACCACGATATTGGCCGGGCTTTAAAATAAATACACCGCCTTTGGCCTTGCCTTCCTGCATTCCTTTCTTACCGGGTTCGGTAGTGGCTGCAAAAATCTGATAGCACCACTTGCCTTTCTCTTTCCAGCTTATCGAAATCCAATCGTCAAATAAATTTGTAACCTTGGCACCTGTGGCAGCATTGCGAATCCCTACAATGTTGACATTATAATCGCCGCTTTCAAACCACTTATATCCTAACCGCTTTATTGCGGCCTCAATTTGTATGCGCGTCGGTGTCTGAATCATGGAAGAAGTTTGTTAAAAACTTACCTATCACCCCACTCACTTGCACGGCAATAGCAACACTTGGATGCTGTAAATTCAATGCCGCGATTGTAGTAGATAACAACAACAGGCCGTCGCCTATCTTACGCCACTTTGCTGGCGTTGGTTTAGCATAACCCTTAACGCTTGCCTTGGCCTTGGTATGGTTTGTTTGATTCATGTTTGTTCTTATGTTTTTTATGACGGCCAAGCTTGCGCCTTGGCTTGGATTTAAACGTGCTTACTGATGCCTTAACCTTTGCCATATCTTCACTATGTAATAAATTGAGGCAAGTAAACCCGAAACAATCGCAACTATTCCTGCACTTGCGGAAATTATAGGTTGTATTTCGGTAGCGAAATGAGCCACTGCACTTATACCGCTAACTGCGGCTAAACTATCGGCTGCGGAATCGTTAAAGTTTTTCATTGAATGGGTTAGGTTGTATTACTTCAAATTCTGTTGGCTGCCCTAATATTGGGGTAAGTGATTCGTCAAATATTATATACCAAAATTGTGGCTCATTCAATTCTGCAAAGTTGTAATCTATCCAATGTTGAGTTACATCGGTAGGGCTTTTAGGGATGCCGTAAAATGCGTCACATTGTTGACGGGCGGTTATTGCTTCGGTTTCGGTTGTGTATTTGTAGCCTTGCATTAGTAAATTGAATAAAAGTTGTTGATATTGGTTTCAATGCCTGTACGATTGGAGGATTGGTTTGATGGATAAAAAATCAATTCTTGCATTGTTCCATTAAATGCTGAATCGGCTATATTATTACCCGCAATCCCAATAGTGACTCCACTTGCGGTAAATATTCCACTATCTCCTGTAACAACAGAATTATTATCAACTTTAATTTGTGAAGAAAAACTATTAAATAATCCATATATTAAATCTTGATTAGTTAATGATGGATTTACGTTTGCGTATAACAAAGCATTAGAATAAATACGATAGCCTGAACCATTCACATCAGAAATTAGTTTGCCAGTTGTATTATAAGATGTATAAATATAAGCAAATGATGGTCTTGTATAAAACCTTGTTACTGTAAATGTTGTGGTATAATCCCAGTTAGCGGATGAATCTAATCTACACAAGTTTGCCGCAATAAAATTAATAGATGGTTTTCCATTTTCATTTATCAAACCTGTTGAACTATCATAAATTTTCGGTTGTCTAGAGGCCGTTGTTTGTGTTGCATTTCTTGCGTTACCCGATTGGTCGTACCAAGTAGTTACAAATCCATTGCCACTACCACAGAATGAAGTTAAAGATGCAGTGTCTAATACATTATTTACAAATCCTATATTTTGTTCATCGTTATCGCTTGACCTACGAACACGAATCGCACTTCCCGTGTATGCACTGCGTAATTTGCGCAATGAATACGCTGCGGCTGCCGTTGGATAATCATCTAATAAAAATAAATATTCAAAATCTAAACTTCCAATCAACCCCAACTGCGTAGGCAACTGCCCAGCGAATAACTTATCGCTAAATAACTTTGAATTAAATCCCCTAAAAATACCGAAGTCAGGCATTAATAATCCCCTTTAATTGCGAAAATATTTACCCCGTCTGTAACTGCCACCGTAATTCCTACCAAAACTTTTTGACCGCTCTTTAATTGTAGGTCGCTATATGCCGTAACTTGTCTTTGCGAAGTTGTTGTTGTACTTGCAGTAATAGTAGGTAGTGCAATTTCATCGTACAACTTAGGGCTTGTTCCGCTTGTGTTGGTAATAAAAATTAAAACACTCGTAGCAGAATTACTCCCTGCAACCTTAGCCCCTATCTGTGTAATTTTAGTGCCGTCCGTTGCAGCAGTTAATAATTCCACTAAATTAGTTGTTGTCGCTCCTGTTCTATCTGTTGTAGCCGCCGTAACCGTTACTATTTTAGTTTCGGGAACGAGTGCGAATATTGGGCTTGTATTTGCTGCCATTGTTTAATAGTTATAAAATAAGTATAAATCCCCACCCGTGCTTGGGGGTATGTTTAAGTTTGTCAAATTGCTACCATCCACCGCAGGAAGTTTGCCGCTTGAATCTAACTGCACTAATTCGTCCGCTCCGTTGAACGTGTTGCCTTGCGTGGTTACGTTTGCGCTCAATCTGCTATCCGATAACGTACCGCTTGAGATATTCCCTGCGTTGGTAGTGTCCACGTTTGGAACGTTATCTAACCCTACTTGTGCCTTAGTAACGCTATGAGGATTGCTTGTGTCGCTTATGTGTGCGCTTAATGTAGATAAATTGGCGGTGATTTGCGCCTGTAATTTACCGAATGCGCTCAATACTGAATCAGTAGCGGAAATAATCGCATTGGTTGCGGTTGATAATCCCGTTAAAACTGCATCTCTTACCCGTGTTGCGGTGAAATATAGGTTGCTCGTTCCCTCGTTAATGTTGTCCGTACCCAATACAACTGCCCCCGTTTGTCCGTTAACGCTTAATACATTACCACTTGCAGCAATTGTTATGGTTTGGTTTGTGTCATTATAGGTAAATGATACGTTACTCCCTGCAACTAATGCAGCTTTAACTTTGGTATATACCCGCGTATTCGTGAAATACAACGCGCTTGGATTCTCTGGAATTTCTGACGTGTCCAAAGTAACGTTACCGCTTTGGCCGTTAATTGTATTCACGCCACCCGCTGCACCTTGTGGACCTTCCACGCCAAACAATATGCCGCGATCTATTACCGTGGTAACTACATAATTTGAAGCTGGGAATATAACCACTACCGACGTAGCTGGCGCATCGTCTACCGTTACATTGGTTGCACCGGGTATAGTTATAATTACGTCAGCCATTATAATGATTTAGTTACGGCGTTTACAAATTGTACAATGTTATCTTTATAAATAACGTGCTTACCGCTGGGATAATTCCCGTCGGTAAATACCTTGGTTATTTCCATAGCCAACGTGCCGGGATTCCATGTCTTAGTAATTGCACGCGTCAATCTTACCGAGCATTGGTTAACGTCGCCAGCAACAGCGTAAACCGTGCCTGCTGTTTTTTTGAATGAAACAACCAGAATATCGTTAATTAATACGCCGACAATTACATCAGCCATAAGGCTAAATTCATCGTCGACTAAATCAATAACAATAGTTATGTCTTCGCCCGTATATAGTGCCGCGCTCATAGTTTCAAAATTAGCGAATCAGCGCCGCGCTTACGTTAACAATTTACACGCTTCCGATAATATACCATTGCGTGCCGTTGGATATTACCGTCTTACTTCCGTATAAATTATTAATTGTAGTTGCTGTGCTGCCGTTTATGTTAAACGTACCGCCGTCAATAGTAACCGTGTGCGGGTTGGCGATTTTAACAAAGTAGTATTTCTTACCCTTATTCTCGTCCGCTGGTGGCAGGTTTACCGTTACGTTGCCGTCCGTACTATCGCAAATTATCAGCTCGTAACCATTCGTTATGGTATGCGTGCCATTGGTATAGGTAACGCTCGCATCATGTTCCTGCAAATGCCAATCAATATTACCCGTACTTTCGGTGTATTTTAACATTACCTCCCACCGGGTGTTCAATGTTGGCTCGGACGTTGGCGCTCCGTCTGCCTCGTTTACTAGATACCCTAAAATAGTATCGGGCATGTCGCTTAACATAGATTGGTAATTGTTTACTTGCGTTTCAATTAAATTTAATCTGTCGCGCACAATCCCGTCTTGCGTGTTGCCAATTCGCAAGCCCTCGCCTGTCGTTGTAGTGTTAGTGTATACCGGGGCAACTCCCAACCATTCGCCTTCCCATTGATCTTGCCTTGGGTTAAAGCTAACCCCATTCAATACCCATGTGTAGTTATCGAAGTACAATGACTTCACTAAATCCAAGCTTCCAGAATCAATCCAAGTTCCGCGCACTACCGGCACGAAATCAGCATACAATGACGACAGCCCAACGCCCAGCATTTTAGTTGGTGTGCCTTTGGTTATGGAATCCCACCCCCCAAAAAATTCGTCAGCAATTACCCATTGCGTTCCATCGTTAGCCCATATATTCCCTACGCCGTATTTATTTCCGCTGTAGTAATACTTCGGCTGCAACTCAATCTGTGTGCTGTTCGCTAAATTAGCTGCGCTGGCGTTGAATAATTCCGTAACTTCAAACACATAGTCGGGATTCTGGTAGTCAGAAGTTGTTGCAAATGCAACGTCAATGCTTCCCCAAAATGCCACGTCGTCGCGTATTGTTCCACCGGTGCGCCATCCCCCAATCTTTGAAAACATCGGAGCTATTACGTTAACTTCATCAATACTAATTCTAAGCTTGTCAAATCCTACCGGTGCGGTGGTGCATTGCTTTTCAAATTTGTAAGTTATCCAATTACCTTGCTGATTTTTAATATCTATTTTTTCGTTGGTAGCGTCAACGAACGAAGTACTAACCCAATAGCCGTTTGCATCTAATTGCTTTTTATTGCCGCTGCTATCCTCCAGCCAAGTTCGATGTATAATTTCTGCCTGTTCGTAGTTCTTAGTAGAGTTTGCAGGGTATGCAAACCTTACTAATATCTTGAATTTAAACGGCACAATATTAGGCGTTGAACCCGTGGGTATTTCTGTCGCAATTAATTCATAAGCGTTAATGCTTGCATTACCCCTGTAGCGCGACGTATACGCTATGTTTAACCTCTCGGTGTCTATTATACATTGGCGCGATGCAGGCTGATAATACAAATTAGGTTTAGCCGCCCATTGTGGACGCGCTGGCAAAGTTCCAAGTGCTTGCCTATGGCTGTAGGTTCCCGTTGTCTTATAAACCATACTGCTATCATACCGCCTGTATGGGATTGTAGTACCTGCATACGACGTTACATCAGTAATCCAATAGCCGCCGTTGGCGTGCATAAATCTAACATTAAATATCTCACACACTTGCTCCAATGCTTGCCTGCATGTAACCATGTTTAATTCATCGTATAAACCTGTTAAATCAATCCATTTAATATCTTGAAACGGATCGTAAGTTTGTAAGAATGTACGCACGTTAAGCCGCAACATGTCCACGCCCTTACGGCTTGCATCGGCCGCATACATACTTTGCGCGTCAAAAAAATAGTAATCTGTTTTACCGAGGTATGTCCAGTAAGCTGACAGATTTAACTCTTCTAAGCACTCTTTAATCAATACATTTATCTGGATAAAATCGGAAGTAAACCACGATGGCTGCACGTTGTATCCGTCCAACAAATCCAATCCATCCACCGCAGTTAATTCAATCACGGGCTTGCCGTCGATGCTTTCGCGAAGCCTGTTTAATTGGTCGGCCAAAACGCGGCCAACAAACCACAGTTCTGTGCCGCGCCATACAACCATCGTCCAGTAGGTTTCGGCTTCGGTTTGAATCGCGACAAACGCATCCAACACCGTGCTGTTAGGTATAACCCACCGCGCAGTTACTCGGCTTGACTTAACCCTGTTTTCGTGCCATTTGCTGCCCTCGCCGTCGCGGTCAAGTGTAAACCCTTCGCCTGCCAGTTTTAGTTCAGTCCCTGCCGTTGTGCTGCCCGTTGGCGCATCGTGTATCTCTACCTTCCAATCGGTATTATTGAAGCTCTTAAATGTTCCGTAGTATTTCCTTGCCATTATCCGCGTGAATAATCGTTATTGTATCTGTTTAAAACTATCGCTAAATCCCTGCCGCTTATGTGCGTGCTTGCTATATATCCGCTTTCATTGCCAGCGCCGCCTATCATGTCTTTTAATTTGTCCAATGGTGCAATCACTTCGGGATTGCTACGCGCTCCCGGATATTCACCCATAAGGCCTAATGTAGGACCGTAAACAATACCACCATCAGCAAATGCTGTGAACTCGGGACCTTTCTTAAGCTGCGCTGTAATTACCGCAGAACCAGCAACCAATGCAACACCCGCTGCCGCTGCCGCAATTGGATTGGCTAATATTAATTTTTGGAACGCGTCCGAAGCTATGGCCGTTGTAATTAATGCCGCACCAAATGCCTTCATAAAATCCGCCACCGCTTTAAGCGCCACGTTTCCGAAATTCCTAAATGCTCCCTGCTCGCCTGCTATCATTCCGCCGATGGCCTCGCCGATGGCAGTTAACGTGCTTTCAATTAGCTGCTCAAATGCCGCGTCGATTGCGTCGCGCATCTGCATTAAATCTTTAATGAAATTCGTGTATTCGGTTTTAACGTCGATTTTTAATTGGATGGGATTTTTGTTTACTTGCTTCGCAACTTCATCCATAGCGCTGACCATTTTCAGACCTGCGCCTTTTAAATCACTTGGGTTAATTGGCTCGGCTTTAAATTTCTTACCAAATGAATCGCTATAGTTTTGCGCCGCTTTAAACCCAAATTGATTGTATATTGCTGCATAGCTTTCTAATGCCTTGGCAATTATTTCCTTTTGTTTTTCCGCAGCCTGTTTGGCTAAATCCTCGCGCTTTTTATTTGCTGCGACTATGTTCTCGGTTATCAAATCCTCCTTACGCTTTTCCAGCGTCATGATATAATTTGATATTTCAATGTAACGTGCGCTATATTTTTCCTCCTCCGCAAGCTGCGCGTTTCTGCTTTTTATCGCATCTTCAACGGCTTTCAATTCAGCGTCGCGCAATTGCTGGTCGGTTAACCCCTTACGCTTTGCGTTGGTTATCGCCTTGCCGATTACTTCATCATCAAACTTACTAATCGCCTCCGCTGTTTTCTTTGCTTTCTCTTCCTGTACTTTATAAAAATCCTCGGTTTCTTTTTTTGCCTTCTGCGTTTTGCGCCCTACCTCGGCAAACGCCATGGCTATCCCACTAATCACAGCGATGGCCGCAACGAATCCAGTCGCCACCAACGCCGCAGAATATGCACGCGCGGCAACAGTTGCCTGCCCCATTACATACGTTTCTATTTTTCTTATTGCTGTAGTCGCTCCAATAGCTACGGCGCTCTCAGATTGCAGCGCGTTTTGTATCGCAGTCAATCCGTTTAGCATCGCCATAACACCCTGCAGCTTCATCATTGTTTTTTGAACGTCCTCGTTCTCAACACCTACCGCAGCCATAGCTCCCTCAACAACTCCGAATGCACCAGCTACCGCATTGGCTCCACCGATAACCGCGTCAAGTTTCCGCGTGTCGCTTGCGAAATATCCAATCTCTGCGCGAGTGTCGCCAATTTCATCCTGCATCCTACCTGCTTCGCGGATAAATTCGTCAGCCATTTCGGCAAATGCTGGTCCCATCGCGCGGGCTTCCATTGCCATAGTTTGCAATTGACGCACTACTCGCGCCGTGGGCTTAGCACTGGCTAACGCTTGCAGCCTGTCCTGTATATCCTTAGCAGCTTTTGCAACGCTTGCGCTCATGCCGTCGCCGCTTTCCTGTACTAATTTAACGGCCTTATTAAAGTTCGTTTCAAGCTGTTTAATGTCCGCTCCAATGACAACGTTTAACCTGCTCATCGTGTGTAGTTAATTAAATAGTCCTGCGTAATCTGATACACCCCAGCGAAAGCCGATTCGTCATCTGTTAGCTCGTTCTGCGCGTCAAACTCAATTGTCTGTACTTTCACCTGCGCAAAGGTTCCCGGAAGCGTGACCGCCTCAAATGCCGTGCGCACCGCTGTGGCCACGTTAGCCGCGCTCTGATATGTCGTTCCAAAAATAGAAACCTGCACGCGCGCAAAATCTGTGCGGCTATGTCCTGACTTAGTCGGGGTAGGTACAATGCTAATTAGGTTGTAACTGATGCAGGGAAATGCGCTTCCCTCGGGTATTCGCAACGGATTGATGCGCGTGCTTACCAATGTAGTAAGCGCGGCATTGCTACTCATAATATTATAGGCGACTTTGACGGCGTTCATGCTGATGCTATTGGCGTTAGTTTGTCAAAGATAGTTTTATATTTTTCGATTTTATCGGATATTGTTAACGCGTCGCGCTCCCAGTCGAATGTAATTAATTTCAACGGATCTACAGGCCGCTTGCTATGCGGCGATAACATAACCGCAGTTTGCCATCGCGTGCGCTCCCATTCGTTCCTGTATTGCCTATCTTGCTTGTTGCGCATACCTACCAAGCGAAGCGCAAAATATCGCATAGAGCAGCGCTTAAAATCGTTTTCAAGCATGCCCATTTCTCCGAACGCAATGCGCTCCAATTGTTGCCAAGTTAGCGGCGCGCCATCGCCCTTGGCTTTTACTTTCCCTCGGGCTGTATCTCTTTAAAAAATTCCGTTACTGAATTACTGAAACCCTCCATTGCTGGCAGCAATTGGTGAAAGTTTGTAATCTTACGCCCAAGGTCAGCCAATAATATAAACGGCTTCGGCTTGCCTGCAATCTCAGCTGCCTCATTAATTCCATGATAGGCGCACAATAATCCGAAATCTAATTGCTTAGCGATGTCGCCACCGCCTTGCAAATCTGCAAATGTTTCCATTCCTGCGTCCAACATAACTGCTTTAATTGAGTTCATGTTAAACACCATGTCAAAAGTTTCTTTACCAAATTTAATTTCCATGATGCAAATATAACAACAAAAGCCCCACATATAGCGGGGCTATTCATTATGAAAACCAACCAATGGTAAATATTAGATAACGCCTACGGTCAACGCGCCAGTTCCTTGAATGGTAGCGGTGAAGGTAGCTTTGTCGTTGTTCGGTGCTGACAAATTCAAGTTACTGAAAAATGCAGCTCCGCTCAATTTTAGGTCGCCGCTTACGTTGCTGGTCATTACAATAGTAACGGAAGTACCTGCGGTAAGGTCGGTTATTACATCTTTCCAAGACAATGCGCCAGCGCCTACGCTGCCATCCTCTTCAAAAATACCTTCAATTGATAGTGTGTAACCTTTTTCACCGGTTATAAATTCTTTCCAGCCTGCGCTATCTTTCGAAGTTACGTCGATCATGTCGGCCGTAATATCGAAGCTGTTTGAAGTAGCGTTTGCAATTTTGGTAAGTGTGCCGCTGATGTCTTTATAAATTGCGATTAGCGTGCCGTTTACTGGTCCTGTGGTTGCCATGTTATTCTAAATTATATTTTTTTGCTAAATTAGTTACAATTTTTGAAACGCCTTTAAATATGCCGTTAACAATCGACTGCTTATTTTTATCCAATGCAGGGCGCATAAATGGCCGCGGCTCAATCGTACCGGTATACCGCCCGTTTTTTTGTATTCTTGGCGCTGTTCCAAATTCGTACATTACCCCCAAATAATGGTTGTAATAATTTCGGCGCGTGCCAATTAACACCGAACTTTTAAATTTATCGTCTTTGCTCGTAATAAAACCAATCGAATCGCGCAGGTCGCCGCTGTCAGCGGGAACCAAACTTTTTGCCGTGGCTATTACCTTACGGCCTTCGCCTCGCATAACGTCCTGTAACTCCTTACCTTCAATGCTTGCGCCTACTGCTTTCAGCGCTTTTATTGTGTCCTCAATGCCAGTAACTTTATTCACTTGGTCAACTCGGTTTGAAGCTTTAAATACATGCGGCGCTGCAAATCCTGAATATTAATAATATTAAAATATTGCCCACCCCATTCGATGCGGTTGTAAACGCTTACGCTCCCATTGTAGCGGATTGTAAAATCCACCGTTTGTTTATGTTCGCGTCGGTCGCCGTTGACTTGCTCAATGCCCGCAGGAGCTTCCACAACTTGCGCCCACTCTGTCGCATACTGCGCCCACGTCTGTAGCTTTTCACCTGTGGCGCTGTCGGTTGCCGTAGTATAGGATTGCAAGCTGATAAGCTCGTCAAATTTACCCGCGTTCATATGAAATAATTTGCCTTATAAGGATCAAGCAAATAATGCAATCCGAAATCCATTTTACTCTGAATCGTACCTACCACAATCGACTGCCTATTATCGTAGTACTGCCCCACCAATAACAGCGCGGCGAACTTAATTGACTGCGGCATGATGTCGCTCGCATCTACACCCGTAGCCGATGGCGGCTCAAATCCTTCTGTAACGGTTACCAAATATTTGGTAGTGTCGTCGGTCGTTGAACTTGGTGCATCCGTTATAAATAAGGTGCGGCCATAGCTACCCAACGGCTGAGGCGATACAATATAATCAGTAAACGCCTGCGCAGTATTATTGTCGTCAACATATTGTACGTTTGTTAAACTCAAAACTCTTCCGGGTATGCGCAGCAAATTACCTATAGGCTGCTCCGTTCCGTTAACTGGATTCATAATTGCAGGCTGCCCCACCAAATTATCGAACCCATACTGAACCGATGCCTTACGCACGCTATAGCCAAGGTATTGGCTGCACGCATCTACAGCCATCATAATCAAATTACTGATATATGTATCGTCGCTTGTGGACGTTACGCGCAAATGCTGCTTCGCTTCCGTTAATGAAACGTAATCAGTAGCGGCGTTGCTATAGGATATAATGCGTTTTCCTGTAATCATTAGTCGCCCTCTTCGGGATTAATTGGCTTTACTTTTTTCGGCTTGGCCTCTTCCACCAATACAGCGTCGCCCGCTTCAATAAGCAGCTCGGCCTGTTTCGTTTCTAATTCAACAACTTCGCCAAGGCTATAGGATAAATTCCACTTGCCGGTTGGGTTGGTCAAAAATCTTACTTTCATAATTGGCCGATGCTGGCAGAATTAACCACCAGCACCGCACGCGGATAACGGCCGCGCCACGTTCTTATTGGGCTACGATGTCCTTACATACTGCGAAAGCCGCAGGCTGTAATAAATTGCAATCCATGTAAGCGTTCAACACAACGTTGGTCAAACCAGCAGTTGCGCCGCTATATGGGTCAACGGTCAATTCCATTCCACCCCATGAAGCCAAAGCCATCTTAGAGAAATCTCCGAAAATAGCAGCGCTTAATGTAGAGGAAGAACCTTTAGTTAAGTTGGAAGGAACCAAAGTTGAAGTAGCTACAGGGTAACCGTTCAATTCAGAACCACCAGCAGGCCAAATGAAATTACCTTCAACGCCGCTTGATTGACGTGGGGTTGTCTGCAATTTAGCTTTAACCAATGGGTTAGTCAAATAAGCAACTCCATCGCCGTTGGCGTTTTCAACTGCTTTCATCAAGTTAACAACGTCAGCCCACACAGGTGCAGCACCGTTGGCGTTTGTTGAATTTGAAGTAGCACCACCTGCATAAACTACGTTCACGCTGCTGTTAGCGATAATACCAGTCGGCTCGTTAGAACCACCGCCCTTAATAGCAGCAGATTCCAAGCTCTGAGCCATAGCCTGCAATAACCAGTTACGAACGTAAGCGTCGATGCTGTTGCTTGACTGCAACATTAACTGGTTAGAAACTTGAATGTAAGCAGCCAAACGCTTAGGGCTAAAAGTCACCTTAGAGAAAGCAGGGCTTTTCTCGGTAGCTGTTCCGTTTTCTGTGTTCCATCCAGCAGAAGGCAAAGTGCTTGCAGTTGGAAGGTCTAAGTTGCCAACCAAGTTGCTCAATTGCTGAACGCCTAATCCGCGCAATACGGTCTTAGGAAGCAACACGTCGATAATTGAACCTACTGAAGTTTGGATATTTACTCCACCCTCAGAGCCTGAGCTTCCACCGGTTGCAGTCATGTCACGCTTGAAAACCTCGGAAGGAATTTTTACAGAATGAGCAGAAACAGAAACACCGCTGCGCTGATATTCTTCAGCAGCGATTGCGTTAAACTCGCCTTCGATACCATCGCGACGGCCGCTGATAGCCATCTCCATAGCACGTTTGAAGCTATACTGCTCCTTCATTTTTGACTTCTCCTTTTCTTCGCTACGGCTCGCGCTGTTACCAGCAGCCTGAGCGGCAAGGGTTTGCAATTTTTCCAACTTCTCAACCTCGGAAGCGATAGCCGATAAACGGGCTTCGATTTCAGATAATCTGGAAGTTTCTTTTTCGCTCATGCTGCGAGCTTCACGCTCGATAACATTCTGCAAGCCAGCTAACTCGTCTAACAAGCTGCCGCGCTCTTCTTTAAGTGCTTTTATGTTTTTCATTTTAATAGTTTTTATATCTTATTGCAATCAATTTAATTATATCCGCGTCCGCCTTTGATTGCTCGGCGTCGCTTATCTCTCTTTCCTCGTCGCGCATTTTCAAAATACTGCGCGCATCGGCTTCGGTTTCTTCGTAGGCTGGATATGTCACAGGGCTAACGTCGAATAAATCTTCGATAACGTTCACCACGCGCTTACCCATTGTTCCGTACTTTTCGGATTCTGTCCAAACTTGCTCACGGATTGTAAACGCAAAGCTTGACTGCGTAATATCTCCGCGCATAATTGAACGCACTACGCTTACGTGTGTGGGGTTTTCGTAATCAGGTACCCAAGTGTATTCCAAATTCCCCTGAGCGTTTACAAACACCTTGCAAGTGTTCGCCTTGGTGCGGCCTAATATTAGTTCGCTTTCGTGGTTAAATAAGCAGCGAATATCGTAATCCTTACTAAGCGCATAATCAAACGCGCCCGGTGCTATTACTTCCTCGAAGTAGCCCAAATCGGTTGCGCTGTTTACCACCGCAGCAATGCCGCCCAACTGCGTTGGCATGTTCTCGCCTTCGGCTCTGTAATTTATTGTTCCTGTTATGGTGCGTTTTTCTTTCATCACGCTTGTGTATTGTTGTTATCCCCTGTCGGGTTGTTGTTATTCAATGCCTTATTTGTTAAGTTAATTATCTTAGCGTCCATGTATGCACCCATCTGCTCCGCTGGGATTAGATTAGATTCAACCATGTAGCCAGCGCCTTCGCCGTAGCCATTCATATCCTCGAACATCCGTGCTTCGTTTGGTGATAACCAGCCGCCGCGTATGCCTTTGTTATAAAAATCGGCGCGATCGTTTGCCGTTGCTCTTAGCAATGAGTTAAAATTAAATTTAAAATAGTCTGTTTGTTTGTCCTGCTCGGTCAACAGCTTGCGCCCCATTTCCTGTTCAATGTTAATCGCATACGCTAACAACGTCCGCGCATAAAAATCCTGAAACTCCTGTTCAACGCTTGATTTAATACCGCCGTCGCTTGCTCCAATCATGGAAGCAGGGACGCCAAACATGCGCGCTATTTCCTGCGCTGAAAATTTACGCTGCTCAATATACTGCGCTTCCTCTGGGCTTAAACTTAATTTCTCCATCTTAATACCATTGGGCAACACCGTGCTGCGCGCTTGGCCTTGGATAACATCGTCTAAGCTATTTTTTAAATTCGCCGCTTGCTCTGGCTTAATTACCGCGTCGCTTGTTAACAGAAATTTTAAAACTCCATTTTTGTAAACGCCTGCGCTGCTGCTAATCGCTGCCAAATCAATGCCCAAACTTTCAGCGTGAACCTGTATAGGATTTTTACCTTTCAATGGGTTATCAGTACATAGCCCTTTAAAATGCAGCATGTCTGTAGACGGAACCATTGGCGGGTAACCTTTCATTGTAACGCGGTAAAATAATTGGCCGTTTTCAATAATCGGCTCGACGTATTCGCTGCGGATTGGATGCAATTCGTATGCTATAAACCGCGCGTCGCGATTAATAAATGCGTATGCGTTGCCCTTTAAAACCAACTGCCCCACCATGTATTTGATAAAATCAAATTTGGTTTGATAACTGTTAGGATCGTTCAATAACGCCGCCGCGTAATTATTAGTTATCTGCGTCTTATTTGCTCCGTCGTCCTTGTAAAGCTTCAAGCTCAATCCTGCTATGCCGTCGCTTATAACTCTCACGCAAGCGTGAACACTGCTAATAGATAGCGCTGTATTTTCGTTAACAGCCGCGCCCGACTTGGTTTGAATACCAAATATATTCGATAGCGTATTGACTAACCAGTCAGGCGGCGCTGATAGGCTGCTACGTTTCTCTGTCTTAGATGGCCAAAGCCGAAATTGCATAATACAAATTAAATATTAAATTACTTACATGACGTTAACAACGTCTATTTATTTTCATCCATCGGCACAGCACCACGCGAAACGTTGCATAGTTAGCGTATCGGTTGCGTCCGATGGCGTTTTTATATTCTGCCTCCAATGCCTCCCAAGCTTTCTCGTAGGTTGGATGTAATGGCAATAGCTCATAATATCGCTTAATGTATTCGTCGATATATATAAGCTCTAACCTCATAGCTTCACAAACCAAAAATCTTGCGTCTCATTTTTTGCGGCCTCAATCATGCACCCGCCCAACGCCATGATAATCGAAACCACGCCGTCCACTTTGTCGCCTGACTTAGCTTTGTTTACTTTCACGTTGCCAGCAGGATCGTATTGCAATAGCACATTACCCAACATCCACCGCGTTACCGGGTTGCCGTCATGGCTTAACTCGCGATTCATAACCTTGCGCTCAAGTTCCTTCGTCGGCGCGCTCATGCTAACAAATCCCTGACCAAATGGAAACATCGGCAAACCTTCGTTTTGCAATTCAATAACCAACTGCGACGCGTTAAATCGGTCAAAGCTAATATCCTGTATGTCGTAATCTTCGGCCAGCTCCATAATATGCCGCTTTATAAATCCGTAATCAGTTACGTTCCCATCAGTTACCACGATATAACCATCCCTCACCCATTGCTGATATGACTGGCCTACGTTATCCGTCCGTTTCTTAATGGCCGCCTCTGGTAAATAATACCACGTTCTTACGGCGTTGTGTTCGGGAAACCACAAACTAAACGCGCAGAAATCCGACGTACTCGCCAAATCCAATCCACCATAGCAGCGCTCGCCTAATAAACTAAGCTGCTGCTCACATGCTGCCCAGTCGCTGTCGCTAATCCAAGTTTCCGCCGTATCAGTCCACACGTTAAGCAGCTTCGTTTTAAACTCAACCTCCTTGTGGACAAACTCCCTCGCTTCGTTGACTGCCTGCTCCAATTGCCGCGGGTAAACACTTATTCCCCAATTCGGATTTGCCTTTGCCCAAACTTTCCTGTCCGTCCAATCGTCGCCGCTGTCCAAGCTGTAAATAATCGTAAACAGGCCATCATCCTGAATCGCGCCGTTTAACACGTTGCCGCAATACTGCCGATGACGGTAGCATGGGGATTCGCGATTAAATCCTGCCGTCGTTATCGTGAACAGCAACGGCTGACGGCGTGCGCCCATACTATTACGGATTACGTTGTATAGGTCATCGCTTGGGTGAGCGTGATATTCGTCTATGCAAGCGAAGTGAGTATTTAAACCGTCCTGTTTATTCGGGTTCCATTCCAATGGCTTATACAGATTCTGCCCGTATAAAATCCGCCGATTGTTAACGCTGTTGTTTACAACGACTTCGCCCTGCAAAAAATCTACGTTCTGACAAACTCGCACCGATTCGCCGAATACCATCATTGCTTGGTCGAGCTTCGTTGCTGCGCTATACACCTGCGCCGCTGGTTCGCCGTCGGCCAATAATCCATACAGCATCAGCGCGCTGCTAAACGTCGACTTCCCGTTTTTTCTCGGTACCTCAACGTAAGCCCGCGTAAATCTTCGCGTGCCATCGTCGTTTACAAACCCAAACAGATTGGCCACAATAAAATACTGCCATGGCTCAAGTATAAACTTACGGCCTGCATGCTCGCCTGTGGTGTGTTCTAATTCCTGAATAAACGTTACGGCATGATCAACATTTGACTGCTCAAACTGCCAGCTGTTAAGGTCGCGAAGAAACCGCTCGCACGCATTGCGCACAAGTTGCCCGGCTACAATCTTGCCGCTTATTACTTTTTCCGCGTATGCTTTGGCTTGCTCCATTTTACCACCACGTCGGTGCTGTCGTGATCCGTGCTAACCGTTACCGTAATATTTTTCAAATACCGCTCAGCTAACTGCGCAAGGTATTTATTTCGGTACACGTGCGGCGTGTCGCTTGGCTTGCCCCACTTGTCAACGTCCGAGCCGTCGATGGTTATTACCCAACCGCCTGCCTGCGGTTTGATTTCAAATTGTTTCATGATATTTTTTTCTTTAAAATTTCTAGTTTACTAGCTGGCTGCTGTTGTTGCGGAATCCTAGCGCGTGCGCTTGGTGTGATTCCAAACAGTTGGCCGATTTGTGTGGCTTGCTTCAATGAGCGTTCGGCAATATCGTACCAGGGGGATATCTTACCTTCCTCGGTTACCATCGACGTAGCACGCAATTGCGCGTCTGCTTGGAAATATCGCTCCAACGCTTTCGCGTAGCCTTCAATCAATCCCATGTCAACGTTGGCGACTATGCCAATATCGCGCAGCTGGTTAAACGTCAGGTCCTTGATGCTTTCCCAATCCTTCCCAAACTCCAACGGAATTTTTGCAATTTCGAATTTTACCTCTTCATGCAGCCAGCGTTTGTCCTCAGTTCCCTGAAGCTTTTTAATTTCGTTTGGTTTTTTTGGCCTCCCCCTCATTTTTTGTCTAATTTGTTTTCTCGCGGGTGTGAAAAAGAA